>Ga0172373_10007051_pt1 | contig 14723 bp, 16 predicted proteins | sample Lak10m_2_FD_114546 | JGI IMG/M metagenome (GOLD analysis project Ga0172373, IMG submission 114546) | Freshwater microbial communities from Kabuno Bay, South-Kivu, Congo - kab_092012_10m | ecosystem: Environmental > Aquatic > Freshwater > Lake | place: Democratic Republic of the Congo... | reverse complement strand
CGATGGCGATACTGCGCTCATCGCGCGCTCAGGCCCCGGATGACTTCAATGCCTGACGGCGTTGAGGCGCCTTCTCCTTGCAGGGGCCTGGCTGCTGAGGCGTCGACCAGCAGCACTGGGTCAGCCTCACGCGACCCAACTGGGGAACGCACCGTCGCAACAGAACCAGGGGGACTCGACAGACGTGGGGTGGCAGGAGCCGCCGCTGAAGACGGTCTGGGTATCAAAGCAGGGCTGGGGAATGCGCCCCCAGCGCCCTCACCGATCACGGCACGTAGCGCAGCCTCAATGCGTTTGCGGTGCGCGGCGGCGACCGGGTTGCTATCGGCTGGCCCCAATGCATCAAGCGCCTGCCTCGCCTGCTCTATCCCCAGGATGGCGAGGTTTGCACTGGCTTTCGACAGAACATCGACCGACTCTGGATCCCTCGTACCCGCCTGCGACAGCCTCTCAGAGGCGAGATTCGCAGCCTGCCGGTAAGCCAGCGCAGCCTCGCTCTGCTGGCTGAGCCGGTGAAGCGCGTTGGCCCGTCGAAGCCACCCGCGAGCATGGTGAGGCTGCTCAGCCAGCAGTCCGTCGAGTAGTTGTACAACCGCCTGGTAACGCGCGTCGGAATACGCCTGCTCGGCCTCCCCCAGCACGCCTTCGATGGCCTCGGGCGAATTGAACCGCGGGACGCGGCGGACCGCTACGGACTGAGCCGCTCCGCCTTCGGACGCGCCGTCAGCACCCGCACGGGCGTTCGGTCCGTGGCACTGCTCAACGTTAGCCAGTGCAGGCGAGGATGGGGGCGTTGCTGCGGCCGCCGCCCCGCCAGTCGAGACGCCGACCGCAGCCCCAGTAGCCACGGCAATCTGCTCTCGCACTGACACCGCCGCGGACCCAAACATTGCCTGGCAGGCGCGCAACCGGGCCTCTGGGGTGCCTCGCCACTCTCCATCGGGGTCAATCGACGCGCAACCTCCCAGCAGGATCAGTGATACCGCGAAACCTACCCTCAGAATGCCAACAGGTGAGGAATGAATCATGACTGGACCTCCAGTTCAGTGAACACGATGGAAAGCGTGGATGTGCCAAAAAGAAGCGTGACGCCCGGTCTAAGCGAAGCCCTTGACGCCGCGCCGGCAGCCAGTTCGAGGGTATGTGCCGCGCCTGGGCAGCGACGTATCCGGCCCGGCCGCACGGCATGGCAGACCGCAACCACCACTCCGTGCTCAGAAAGAAAAACCACGTCAATGGGCATTCGCATGCCGATGGTATGGACGGCGGCACAACCCTCGATAAGAAAGGCCTGGTCTGGCGCCATATCGGTGCGGCCCATCAGACCAATAAGGCGTTCAAAAAACCCGCGGGCCCGCCGCAAGTTCAGACACAAACCGAGCTGCGCAGCCCTTACTGCCATCTCGCCACCTCGCTGAACATGCGACTGATGACCGGGTACAGCAACACGGCGAGCGTTCCAGGAAAAATAAAAACCACCAGCGGCAGCAGCACCTTGACTGGCGCCTGCGCCGCGCGGTGTTCTGCCCGCATGAAGCGTTCATTGCGCTGCTGCTCGGCCTGCGCGCGAAGCGTCTGAACGATGGTGCCACCGTCTCGCTGCGCGGCCGACACTGCCAGCGTGAACTGAGTCAGCGCAGCAATTTCAAGTCGAGCCGCGAGCGTGCGTAGCGCCTCGTCGCGAGGCATTCCAGCCTTGACATCACGCATCAGCCGGCGACACTCGTCGCGCAATGCTCCCGCCGGAAGACGCTCGACCGCCTGCGGCAAGGCTGCGGCAAGCGGCAGGCCCGACTCGACCGACATGGCAAGCAGGTCGATGAGGAATGGCAGTTGCCTGAGAAGCGTTTCGGCCCGCCGCATAACCGACTCGCGAAGCCAGATCAGTGGCCAGGCCATGGCCAGCGACAAACCGATTGGAAACATCCAGGCTGGTACTGGCAGGCCAACACCCCATGAGGACAGGAGTAACAGCCCAACAAGAATCGTAGCCGTACACTGCGCGGCAATCAGGTGCTGCGGCGCGATCACCTGATCCAGGCCCGCCCGGGCGAGTTGCCGCTGAAGCGAACGAAAGAGTCTCGCCGATACAAACGGACGGATCAGCACACCCAGTGACAACAGTACCGGCCACGCGATACGCCACACGAAGGGAATACGTTCGCGCCGGGCTGGCTTGTCTGATGGGAGCCGGCGGAGGAGTTCGGAAATAAAGGTCACGAGCAACACGCTGGCAAAGCCGATCAGAAGCACGAGCGGAACAGGCACGGCGTTCATGCTAGACCTCGATCGCCACGATGCGTCGCACCCATCGGAATCCCACGACCTGCGCAGCGAACACCGCAGCAAGTACCGCGCGACCGCCGCTCGTCATCACAATCTCCGCAAACGACGGCGGATCCACGAGCGCCAGCAGGGCGAGCACCAGGGCGGGCAGAAGTGCCATGATCCAGGCCTGAAGGCGCCCCTGAGCAGTGAGTGCGCGGATTCGTGATTCAAGCGCCAGCCGCCTGCGAATGGCGTCGGCGAGCGATTCGAGAGTTCGCGCAAGCGGTCCGCCGGTTTCGGCACCCACACGAATGGCTGTGGCCACCAGGGTGACCTCTTCCGCACCGGCGCGCCGCTCGAACGCTGTCAGCGCATCAGCGAGCGAGGTTCCCAATTTCAGATCGCCAAGCAACCACTCGAGGTGCTGCCGGGTGGGCGCAGGGCTCACACTTGCGGCGCGTGACAGCGCGACCGACAACCCGCTTCCCGACCGTAGCGAACCCGCCATGACCATCAGGAGGTCTGGAACCTGCTGGCGAAGCTTCTGCCGCCTTCGATGCTGCAACCGCGTGATCGCCCATCGCGGCAAAGCCATCATGAGCAGCGCAGAAACGCCGACCACAAACGGGTTCCAGGTGATGATCGCGACGAGGACTGCAATCGTCAGCGCTCCCGTGCACTGAAGAATCCAGAGCCTGGCGGGGTCGATCGTAATGAACAGGTCACGTAGCTGTCGTCCTACGTGGCGATTGAAATCGGCACGATGCTGCCCCATCGCAACCGACCCGATAGCCGCAAGCACGGCGAACACTGCAAGCGCAGCCGCAACCACTGCAAGCATCAGAGCGGTGTGCGTACTCATGCAGCGGATCCGAACAAATCGAGCAGCCCTGGGGAGCGGTGATGCATTCCTTCCTCGAAAAACTGCGGAAGGTGTCCGGTTGCATGATGCTGAGCCGGGCGCCCTTCCGCAGCCTGGAATCTGAACAAGGGCTGCATCAGGATGCGACCGCTTTCAAGGCCCGTCACTTCAGAAATTTCGGTGACCCGCCTGGAACCGTCTGGGCAACGCGCCTGCTGCACAACGATGTGAACCGCAGATGCGATCTGCTCGCGGATCGCCTGCAAGGGGATATCCACCCCGGACATCAGCGTCATGACTTCGATGCGCGACAGGGCGTCGCGCGGGCTGTTCGCATGGACTGTTGTGAGCGATCCGTCGTGACCGGTGTTCATGGCCTGAAGCATGTCGAGCGCCTCACCGCCTCGACACTCGCCCACCACGATTCGGTCGGGCCGCATGCGAAGCGCATTGCGGACCAGGTCGCGCACACTCACCAGGCCGCGCCCCTCGGAATTCGGCGGACGCGCCTCCAGCGACACCAGGTTTCGGTGCTGGAGTCGCAATTCAGCGGCGTCTTCAATCGTGATCACGCGTTCGTCCTGGCCGATAAAGCCGGACAACAGGTTGAGCAGCGTTGTTTTTCCTGCGCCCGTGCCGCCGGAAACCACGATGCTTCGGCGGCTGGCGACACAGAGCTTGAGAAACTCCAGCATCTGCGCCGACAGGGTTCCCAGCTTGACCAGATCCGAAGCCATGTAGAGCCGTCGGTTGAATCGTCGTATCGTGACCGCCGGTCCGGTAAGACTGAGGGGAGGCAGCACAGCGTTGAGCCGCGACCCGTCTGCCAGGCGAGCATCCACCATGGGCGAACCCTCATCAACATGCCGCCCTAGCGGTGCAATGATCCGATCAATGACTGAACGGATGGCGTCATCACTCGAAAAGGCGAGCTCGGTTTGCTCTATTTTTCCAGCGCGCTCGATGTGAATGGGTGCGGTGCCGTTCACCATGATTTCAGAGACCGTGTCGTCGGTCAGCAAGGCTTCAAGCGGGCCCAGCCCGACAGCTTCATCAAGTACCTCGCGAACAAGCGTTGCCCTATCGATGCCCGAAGGCAGAGCCGATTCACTATGGATGACCTCTTCGAGCGTTCGCCCCACCTGCTCCCGAAGTTGCGCCCCCGATAACATCCGGATGTCCTGTCGCTGCAGATCGATTTGGCTCAAGAGCCGGCGATGAAAAAGTCGGCGCCACACATAGCGCTCAGAGCCGGAGCCCCCTGCAGGCTGATCGGACTGCCCCTGCGAAGGGGCCATTGCAAAACCAAACTCGGCGGCGGCGTCTCGACTTACGTTCAGGGTGCGCTCGATGCCAGGCAGAGCAAGGACGCGAAGCTGATGCCCACCGATCACAATCTCATCGGATTCGGTAAGGGGGCCGAATGCGACGATACGTTCACCGTTCACCTGAGTGCCCGATAGACTTCCCTGATCGACGATGCGCAAACCAGCGGCGTCGATTTCGATTCGCGCATGCTCACGGGCTACCCGCCATCCAGCAAGAATGATGTCAGCGGGCGACGATCGCCCGATCACACAGGGCAGCTTTTCGATGCGAAGCGTACGCGGCGGATCACCAGCGCTTTCAACGGATAAAGTCAGCATCAGTCAACCATCCTCAGGAGTTCGCGGAGGTCCTGGGCCTGATTACGGCGCTCGATGGCATGAGCACGGGCCAGGTGGGGGTCCTCGCTTACCAGACGGGGGGTGACGAACACCACCAGTTCAGTCTGACGGTCGCGAAACATTCGTGATCGGAACAGCTTGCCGAGAACCGGGAGTTCGCCCAAAGCGGGGACCCGGTCAACATTTCGGGAGGTCTCTTCCGATAACAGTCCGGCGATCACCAGCGTTTCGTTCTCGCGCAGATTGACTTCGGTTTCTGCGCGCCGCTTGGTGAGTCCGGGAATGCTGTTGACCTGAACCTCGAAATCGATGGCCGAGATTTCGGTTGCCACTTTCGCTGCGATCACCCCGTTGGCACCCGTCACCGGAGAGATGTCGAACTTGACGCCGTACTCCTTGAACGCAACCGAGGTGGCGCCAAAGCCGGCGGAGAAGGGAATGGGCAGTTCGCCGCCGGCTATGAAGCGCGCCGAGCCACCGCTCTTGCACGCCAGTCTGGGCTCGGCGAGGATGACTGCGTCGCCGTTTTGTACAAGCATCTGGAGCACCGACTTGAAGGTGGCGGCAAGCCCGAGTGAGGCAGCAAACGGAGCGGCCGCGCTTGCAACCGTGGTGCCCGCTGCGCCCGCAGCAATACCCTTGCTGAACGCGGCCCCCCGATAGGTATCGCCCACCACGCCAAAAGCGGGACCGTTAGCTGTGGGCGCCCAGCGAATGCCAAGGTTCTGGAGAGCATCTCGCCGAACCTCGATCATCCGGACATCCATTTCAACCATTTTCTCGAGTCCAACCTTGCTTACCAGGTTGACGATCTGCGGATAGCGACTGCCAATCTCTGCGATTCGAACCGCCTGCTCCTCCGATACGCTGTGACCTTCGATCACCACCTTGTCGCCTACAACACGGGACCCCAGATTCGGCTGATCACCGAGCAGCGCACGGATCTCGGTGAGCAGGCGGCTGACATCAGCGGGAATCACGTTCACGACATAGCTTCGCTCGACACCTTCCCTGGGCCACAGATGAAGCGTGCTCTGCCCGGCCGCCTCGGGAATGACGAGCACCTGCCGATCATCGAGTGAGGTGGCCTGGATCACACGCCCGTTCCCAACAGCAATCCGTCGCAGCGGTCCGGTGTTGAGGAGATGAGCCTGGCCGACGTAGAGATGAAGCATTGAGGTCGGCTCAGATGCACGGTGCTCCGCAAGCCCTGGCGACGCGGCGCCGGCCGTCACGGGAATACCCGCGGTCACGATCAAAGCGGTGATCGACAAAAGAAGGGGGTTGAACCGGCTCATGGCGATCACCTGATCAGTAGCGGCTGGGTGAAGACGGGCCCCTGCGTTGGGCTCACAGGCGTCAACGGCGGGGGGGTAGTTGCAACCGACGAGGCGTTAGGCACGGGCGCAGATGAACGAACGGCTGCAGAAGCCACCGCCCCGGACGATTTCAGATCGCTTCCGACTGGCGATGCGGGCTCCTCGTTCATGCGCGGCCGCCCTGCCGAAAGGCCGCCGACCCCTCCCACGATCACTTCGGGACCGGCTGGCGCGCCCGGCCGCTGCGAAAGCACAGGCGATTTGGGCGCCGTGCCCAGGAGCGCATGCGCATCGACGGGGGCGCTGGATACTGCAAACCGGTCGTCCGGGTTTCTGAGAAGCGCGGTAATGCGACCCGCGCGTTGCGCTACGACCAGCCGGGTGGCGTCTTCCGGTGAGAGCTCAACCGTGATGGAGGTAAATGGGCGGCTGGCGCTCTCGTCTGCACCAGGCTTCAATTGCCGACCCGTGGCGAGGACGGCTACGTTCTGCACCAGCACCCGAGCGCTTTCAACGGCGGCTCCCGAGTCGGCACCCTGCGCGCGCGCCGAGAACAGGAGATCGATGCGGTCGCCCGGACGCAACATGCCTGACACGGCGTTGACATCATCGACTGCGATCGTGAGCGCTCGAATGCCCTGGCGCACTCGCGCTGACAGCCCCCCGGTTTCAGCGGGCTGAAGGATTTCCGACAGCAACGGCTCCCCGCTGCGAAGACCTCTCGCGAGTCGCATTCCAAGCTTGGCGTCGAATTGTTCAGGACGGAGCGCAGACCCGGGCGCCAGATCGACCGGAATCGGCCGAACCGCCATGTTGTCTGCCGATACCGCCTCGCCCGCGACCAGATCGTACTTGGCGACCACCACTGGTACCGTAACAGGCGGTGTCACCTTGGCTGCAGCTTGCTGGCGGGCAATGGCTTCACTGATATGGCGGTCGGCCAACACCACTGCCAGCCCTGCAAAGCCAAGCGCTGCAACGCCCAGCAAGGCCAGTCGAACAATGGGTCGCGCGGCACGGGGCTGGTCGCTCGTCATGGCTTCCCCGCAAAACTGAGAATCGCCTGATACCGCCCCTCGATTGCAGCCATCAGGCGTTCGATGGCGTTGTCGGGCATGAGCACCAACGCCATGATGACGAACGACAGTATCAGGAGGGTTTCGGCGGCGGCCTGGCCGGCGACGCGCCGCGACGGACCCGCCACTTGGGGGCGCCATTCAGGACAGTGTCTCATCGGGGGAACTCCATTCGATGGGCAACGAAGGCCGTGCTGCCCGCGGTGTGTTCAAGCGTGATGACAAGCTCGAGGGATCGACCCGCGTAGCGCTTCACCTGCGGGCCAGACGGCGCAAGAAGTTCGGCGCCCGCGCCAGATGAAAAGGCACCGGCGGGACCCTGGCTTCCTGGCCCCTGCACGGCCACCCGCAAGCCCTGCATCTGCGCGATCTCGTCAAACTGCTGTCGGAGTTGGTCAGGCTGGAGAACCGACGCTCCGACCCAGGTGGTGACGCGCACGCCCGCATCGCTGGAGACCACCTCCTTCACTTCATGAACCGAGCGCGGCAGCCACGGGCGACCACCCTGAGTCGAGCCTGCCGCGACAACACGGTTACTCCAGCGAGTGAGAAAGCCGATGGCCTGATCAGCTTCTTCACGCAACTGAACCGCGTCGAACTGCTCACCCGATCGGCGCGCGATGATGTGCCAGCCACCCTGCTGGCTCTGCCACATGCCGTCGGATGCCATTTGGCTCCAGTGCGCTTGTGTGGCGGCGAGCATGCTCGCGACCCCGCCGGGAGCCGAGATCGCCCAGACGCTGCTGACCCGGCGGTCGATCGCAAGCTGCGGATGGATGAGCCGCGCGACGAAAGGTTCGGGCAGATCTGTATGCCGCCCGACCGCCGATCCGGACGCAGCGATTGGATCTCCTGCCAGAACACCCCCAGGAATGCCCCCGGTAAACAGTGCCAGGCCCGCAAGCATGAGCGCACCAACGAGGCGAAGAGACACACGACGAAGAGCTGTGCGCATCATTGCCGGCGATCCTGTGGGATGACGGTGACGTCTAGCCTGGGAGAGGAAAGCGCCGAGCCACCTGGCTCAAGCCCAACGGAGTCGGCCACCCGCAACATGCCCCGAGTCAGCGCATAGCCGGCATCCAGAGCAGCCTCACGAAAAGGGTCCAGCCTGCTGCCGCGCTCAACGCGCGCTGCCACCGAGTTTTCTTCTGTGCCCAACGACTGACTGGCGTTCCACTCGTCTCCCAAGACTGCGAGCCGCGCCCTCAGGCGTAAGGCAAGCGGCCCCGCGCCCGTCGTTGCAGGCGAGGCAGACAGGGACACGCGAACAGGCACCTCGATCTGCGAAGCACGCAGACCCGCAGACGGGTCAAGGCCAAAGCGCTGCGGTCCGGCAGTAAGCGCCGAAAGACCAGGCACGTCAAAACCGGGTAGCGTCGACGCTGCAACCTTGACACCCGCATCAAGAGGCCGTCGCGCTGAAACCAGGGAGATCGATTCCAGCGACTCGACCATGCGGGATCCGTCGGGGTTGGTCCAGAACGGGTGCGGGCGGTTGCTTTGCCCAAGCGTCGGTGATGTGGCTTGACTGGCTGAATCGCCATCCAGCCAGCCGAAATGCCGGTAGCGAAGAGCCACGGCGAGGCGGTCAGCTCGTGCGGGATCATCGCAACCAGCGCTATCAAGCCTGCATTCAAAGGCGAGCGCGCGTGCTGCCCCTGTAGCAGTCGCCTGAAGCGCGTGCAGGCGCCCAATCAGCAGCACGCCGAACAGCAGCGCGACCGCAGCCATGGCGAAGATCACGGTTTCAATCAGCGCCTGACCGGAGTGTCGACCCGACGATGAAAGCCCACGACGCTTCCCAGGCCGGCACACGGACAGCAAACCCCGGTGACTTTCATCAACGCGCATAGCTTGCCGCCGCTGCACGGTGTGCCTCCGTTGGTGATATGAGTCGCGCCTGCCAGAAGGGGCTGAAGAGACTGGGGAGCTGCGCGAGGGTGGACGGCTCTGGCGGAGGGCTGAAATAGACCTCGGCCGCCGAGAGTGCCCAGAGGTAAGACCCTTGTTCACCATCGCTTAGCCGCATACGACCCGTGGCGACTGCAAGCGCATCGGCGGTTCCGATCTCGCGAACGTTTACCCTCGCCATCACCGCCACTTGCGATACGGCCGGAAGATGACCTAGCCGGACCTGCGTGCTCAGATCATGAATCGGCGGGAGACCAGCGAGCGATTGGCCATCAGCAGGTGTCCCGAAAATCGCGAGGCCAGTCGCTCCTGGATTGGTTTGGGCGCTCTGCATCTGTGCTTCGCTCCAGCCGTGGTTGGCACCAGCAGCCCCCCAGCCCACCGCCCAGGTCTCACGATCGCGGCACGCCCCCAGCCCGAGGAAGCCGCCTGCGCGCCAGTCGTGAAGCGACATGGTGTCAACTGCCGACCAGGTTTCCAGGGACTCATGGAGCGCCGTGCCACCGCGACGGCGAAGCCACAAGGTCCATTTGTCGAGGTCGGCACTTCGCCCCGCGCACGACGACGGCAGCGGCAGGCGGTGGTCTGCGCTTCGGGGATTGGCGGTGAAGGGATCGAGCGATTCGAGAACCACGCTGCGCAGCCTTGCCTTGTCTTCAGCGTTGTCCTGTAATTGCTTGAATGCGGCATAGGCGCCCGCATCGCCCAGCGCAAACGCGAAAAACCGAGGGTCGCCGGTTCTTACGACTTCGTTGGCAATGGCCCCCAGGCCAAACACCTCGGCCGACCGCAGCAACGCTGCCTGGCTGCGCGACAGCCAGACCTTGTAGCCAAACTGTTCATGCGCACGCCAGTCCATCTCGGCAGACGCCGCCTGTTCGGTGGCTGCTCGCGCCACATCGGCGCCGGAAGCAATGGCGGCCAGCGCAAGCGCTGCGGGGGGGTAAGCCGCAGCAACCGACTGGGCATTGGCCGCGAGTGCATCGAAATACCGGGACCACGATGCCATGGTGACTGCCTGCGCGAGCGCCACCTCCTGCGCGACGATTGCCCGGTTGGTGTAAGCCGCGTAGTTGAGCGCACGCGCGCGCCAGGTAGCCGCACTGAGGGCTGCCGCATCGGCTGCGTCATTCAGGCTTTGTCGGGTGTTCAGCACACGACCGCTGCTGAACACCGCGAGCAAAAGAAAGGTTCCGCCCACAATGAGCAGCAGCGCGAGCACCAGCGCCTGCCCGGCCTGAGTGCGCCGCTGACGGCTACTGGTTATCAAGCCCATAATTGCCAAGGCCCTTGCGCTGGGACGACGCTGACTGCGCGCTGTTCGCACTTCCTTGTGCGGCAGACACAGCAGTGCCGGAGGACTGCCCCGAGATTTCCATCGCGAGCCCGGCTGTCTGACTGCGCAGCGTCTGACCAAAGAGGCTGTAGACGCCGATGGCGGCCACCGCAATGAGCGCCACCACAATGAGGTATTCGGTCATGCCCTGCCCCGCCTGGCGACGGATACACAGCGGGGGCAGACCGGGAACGGGTGATTTCATGGGATCTCCTTGTACGGGAATGACAAGCCCATTAGAGAGATCCCAACCAATACGGACAATTCGTCAGAGCGGCCTAGGCCGCTTGCGCGACAGCGCTGAAGCCCAGTATCGGCGCGGCTTGGCGCACCTTGAGCAGAAAGGCCTAATCCGGATGATCGACTGTTCAGCGACTCCTCGTCGCGCCGCGACAACGCCTGCACTGATCCCCGGAATTGCCGCGCTCACAGGGGATTGCTCTATCATCCGCCCGAATCAAGCAGAGGAGACCGCCTTGAAAAATCGCCGATTGCTGTTGGGTGTCGCAGCGACTCTTGCCCTCGCATCACCGCTTTCTCTTCAGGCGCAAAGCTATCCGACCAAGCCGGTTCGGCTGGTCGTGCCATTCCCGCCGGGAGGTGGCACCGACGCGTTTGCACGCCCGCTCACCAAAGTGCTGTCGGCCAATCTGGGGCAGTCGTTCGTCATTGATAACCGAGGCGGCGCAGGCGGCACGCTGGGGGCCGAGGTGGCCGCCAAGTCGGCAGCAGACGGCTACACGCTTCTGGTGGGTGCTGTGCATCACACCATTGCCGTCAGCATGTATCCCCGACTGGGCTATGACCTCCAGAAAGATCTGACCCCGGTCACCGTTCTGTCCTACGTGCCCAATGTGGTGGTGGTGCACCCGCAACGGGTCGCTGCACGCAACTATGCGAGCTTTGCCCAGCACGTCAAAGCCAACCCGGGCAAGCTCAACTACGCGTCGGCAGGCAATGGGACGACTCACCACCTGACGGTTGAACTCTGGAAGACGCTTACCGGAAGCTTTGCCACCCACATCCCATACCGTGGCGCGGGCCCCGCCCTGCAGGATCTGCTCGCAGGCCAGGTCGACTTCATGTTCGACGGCATGGGCAGTTCGATCCAGCACATCAAGTCAGGGCGTCTGATCGCCCTGGCGGTGTCATCGGCCCAGCGCTCCTTCGCGCTGCCCGACCTTCCCACGCTTGAGGAACTTGGGGTCAAGGGCTACGACGCGCGCACCTGGTACGCCGTGTGGGCCCCCGCTGGCACGCCACGCGATATCGTCAACCGCTTGCAGCAGGAAATCTCCAAGGCACTTTCAGGCTCCGAGCTGAAGGGAATCTGGGAGAGCCTGGGTGCCGAAGCGGGCGGTCAGTCCCCCGAGGACATGGGTAAATTCGTGGACAGCGAAATTGCCAAGTGGGCCAAGGTGGTGAAGGACTCCGGCGCAAAACTCGACTGACGAAAAAAGCCCCCGGCGCCTGCGCGACCGGGGGCGGTTGAACGGTTTCTGCAACGATCAGGCGGCTTTACGCTCCCGCCCATGGCTATCGAAGAATTGTTCGTCTTCGGTAGAGCCCTTCAACGCTGCGGTTGACGCCTCGCGCTCAACGGTGGTGGTTACAGCGTCAAAATAACCGGTACCCACTTCGCGTTGATGTTTGACGGCGGTAAAGCCTTTGTCAGCCGCCGCGAACTCGGCTTCCTGGAGTTTTACAAACGCCGACATGTTGTCGCGGGCATAGCCATGCGCCAGCTCGAACATGGAGTAGTTGAGCGAGTGGAAACCAGCCAGGGTGATGAACTGGAACTTGTAGCCCATGGCGCCGAGTTCGCGCTGGAATTTCGCGATAGTTGATTCGTCGAGGTTCTTCTTCCAGTTGAACGACGGCGAACAGTTGTAGGCAAGCATCTTGCCCGGGAACTGGCGATGAATCGCCTCGGCGAAGTTGCGGGCGAATTCCAGATCCGGGGTGCCGGTTTCGCACCAGATCAGATCGGCATAGGGTGCGTAGGCGAGGCCGCGAGACACTGCCTGGTCGAATCCCTTACGCGTCCGGAAAAAGCCCTCAACGGTTCGCTCACCCGTGAGGTAGGGCTGATCGTTCTCATCAACATCCGTGGTAACCAGGTCGGCCGCTTCGGCGTCGGTACGCGCAAGAAGCAGCGTGGGCACACCCATCACATCGGCAGCCAGGCGTGCAGCAACCAGTTTTGATACCGCCTCGCGGGTAGGCACCAGCACCTTGCCGCCCATGTGGCCGCATTTCTTGGCTGAGGCAAGCTGGTCTTCGAAGTGAACGCCCGAAGCACCGGCCTCGATCATTGACTTCATCAGTTCGAATGCATTCAGGACGCCACCGAAACCGGCCTCGGCATCGGCCACCACGGGTGCGAAGTAGTCAACGTAGCCAGCGTCATTCGGGTTTTTGCCCTCCATCCACTGGATCTGGTCTGCGCGTGTCAGGGTGCTGTTGATACGCTTGACGACCGCAGGAACCGAGTTCGCAGGGTAGAGCGACTGGTCCGGGTACATCTCGCCCGACAGATTGGCGTCACCCGCCACCTGCCAACCCGACAGGTAGATTGCTTTGAGACCGGCTTTCACCTGCTGCATGGCCTGGTTGCCGGTCAAGGCGCCGAGGCTGTTGACGAAGGGCTCGTCGTGCAGCAGACGCCAGAGTTTGTCAGCGCCACGGCGGGCAAGAGAATACTCAACCGGCATGGAGCCGCGGAGGCGAACCACGTCCTCGGCGCTGTAAGCGCGCTTGATGCCGCGCCAACGCGGGCTTTCTGACCATTCTTTCTGCAGTTTCTGAGATTCGAGTTCACGGGAGGACATGCTGGGGCTCCTGAAGGGACGAGTTGAAAACAGCGGTCAGCTTACGAGCCCGGATGCTGCGGAGCGGAAAAGCAGGAGAATAAATCTGATAGAAAAAATATCATTACTATCAACGCTTTAAATCATCTTTTCACATTGAAAAAAATAGTTTTCCGAAATGAGAAAAATCGACATTGCAAAGCAGCACGCATATCTCACAATGCGAAAACAACTCATCACCCGGTAAAATACATTCGGATCTTCAATCAACAGGACCATCATGATTCGCTACATCGACAGCGACTATGCAGTTGCCGGGCAGTTGGCCCCCGAACACATGAAACAACTGGCCGAAGCGGGTTTCAGGAGCGTCATCAACAACCGTCCCGATGGCGAAGAGCCGACGCAGACGCCTAGCGCTCAGATGAAGGCGGCTGCTGAGGCAGCCGGGCTGCAGTACGTCTATCTGCCGGTCGGTGCGGCCTACCCCGCCGAAGGCGCGGCGGTGACGCTTAAAGGGGAACTGGCCCGTTTGCCCCGGCCCATTCTGGCCTACTGCCGCTCGGGCGCTCGCAGCACTACGGTGTACTCCCTCGCCAAAAGCGCGGGCTGAGCGAGATTCAGCCAGGACGATTGCGCATCCAGTCGGCTGTGCCGTGAAAAGCCTCGGCCAGTCGCTCGCCTAAGGCAGGGTCGATTGCCAGTTCACGCATCGCCTGCGCCATGCAGGCGAGCCACTGGTCGCGCTCGCTGATGCCGATGGAGAACGGTAGGTGCCGGGCGCGAAGCCTTGGATGACCAAATCGCTCGATGTAGTGCGATGGCCCGCCCAGCCAGCCACAGAGAAACCAGAACAGTTTGTCGCGTGAACTGTCGAGTTCGGGTGGATGCAGCGCGCGGATGCCAGCGTAGCCAGCCTCGAGATCCATCAGATCGTAAAACCGGTCGACCAGCTCCCGCACGGCGGATTCGCCACCCAGGGCATCGAAGGCAGTCGGGGCGTCACTCATGACGCAAGACTCGCCCGCACCGGGGCACGCAACACGCCGCGCAAACCCAGCCAGCCAGCCAGCACGGTAAGAAACGCAGTAGCGGCCATGGCTGCGGGAATAACCAGCCAGCGCGGCTGATACGAGAACTCGAAAATCACCTCGGCAAGCAACCAGCCCACTGCAATGGCACCTGCCGAGCCCAGCAGCCCGGCAAGCGCCCCCCCGAAGGCAAGCTCGGCATGCTGTGCACGCGAGAGGAAACGCGACGAGGCGCCGAGCGAGCGCATCAACGCAGCCTCGCGAATTCGCTCATCCCGGGACGAGAGCAGCGCCCCCCAGAGTACCGTCAGACCGGCCGCGAGCGTCAGAGCAAACAGGAACTGCACTGCCGCCACCACCTGGTCGAGCATCATCTGCACCTGTCGCACCAGATGCCCCGTATCAAACACCGTGAGATTGGGAAAGCGCCGAACCAGCTG
>Ga0172373_10007049_pt1 | contig 14731 bp, 15 predicted proteins | sample Lak10m_2_FD_114546 | JGI IMG/M metagenome (GOLD analysis project Ga0172373, IMG submission 114546) | Freshwater microbial communities from Kabuno Bay, South-Kivu, Congo - kab_092012_10m | ecosystem: Environmental > Aquatic > Freshwater > Lake | place: Democratic Republic of the Congo... | reverse complement strand
GCCAGCGACAAACGGCGCTGCTCCTCGGTCTGACGATGCATTCCCTCAAAACTCTGGGTCAGGTTGGTAATGGCATCGGCAAGTAGCGTTTGAACCCGTGCAATCTCGAGGCGAATTTCCTGATACTGGACAGTGAACTGCCTGGTGCACTCCTTGAGCAGTTCGGTAAATTCGAGCATCAGCACCCGCTCTCGAGAGCGACGAGTCTCCAGCCGCGTATGCTGAGGCGTAACCCCGGAGCGTTTGCCGATCACGGCCCAGCCTGCCGCCACCAGAACCAAGGCGAAGGCATACGACCAAGCGTCTCCGGCAGTTGGGGAGAACACATACACGGCACCACCGGCAAACAACGTCCAGGCTATGCCAAGCCAACAGGATCTATCGAAGATGACGTTCAAGGAAAGGGCTTTCTAGCAAGTGTGGCTTCGATTGAGCCTGGAACCATTAACCAAAGCGGCACGAGTGGCCATTTTACTCCAGGAGCGACTGCAATTGAATGCCAATCTCCCGGCAAGCAAGGCGCTTGCCGGATCAATGTCCGGACTGCTTAACCTCGCCGGCGGCGCCGCTTGGCACGGCCGGAGACCTCAATTCCGCAGGCAACTCGGCGTCACCCTCCTTGCCGTCGCGCAGAATCGAATCTTCGGTTTTTTTGTTCATCACGATGATACTGATGCGGCGATTGATCGGGCCGTAGGGATCCTGTTTGTCCCAGGGCACGGCATCCGCCAGTCCGACCACGCGCAAGGTCTTGCCTTCCTGCATGCCGCCGGCGATCAGCTCGCGCCGCGAAGCATTCGCACGACTGGCGGAAAGCTCCCAATTGCCAATGCCCTGGTTGCCCCCGGCAAACGGCGTGGCATCGGTATGGCCGGAGAGGCTCACACGGTTCACCACGCCATTCAACGCATTGCCGATCTCCCGCAAAATGACGCGCGTATAAGGCTTTAAGTCGGCGCTGGCGGAGTCGAACATCGGCCGGTTCTTCTCATCGACGATCTGGATGCGCAAACCTTCGGCGGTGATGTCGAGCAGCAACTGATTTTTGAATTGCCTGAGGCTGGGATTGTTCTCGATCTTGGATTCGATCAACTGTTTGAGCTCGGTGAGTTTTTGGGCTTCGACCTTTTCCTGCGCCACGGTGATTTCGTTCTGCATCGGCGAAATTTTGACGCTGTCCTTGGTCTCCATCCGCTCGCCTTTGCGAACCTGCCCGTTGCTCTTGGTCAGATCTTCTCCGCCGCCCTGCAGCAGGGTGGTCGACGTATCGCCGCTGCCCGAACCGCCTTCCAGTGCCACCTTGAGCGGCGTATTGAAATAATCGGCAATACCTTTGAGATCCCCCTGACTGGTCGAACCGAGCAGCCACATGAGCAGGAAGAACGCCATCATCGCCGTGACGAAGTCGGCATAGGCGATTTTCCATGCGCCGCCATGCGCCGCACCGCCGCCCTTCTTGATGCGCTTGACGATGATTGGCTGTTGGCTGTCGTCGCTCATGCGAGTACCCGGTACAAGTGCGCCCTAGCGAGCGACGCTTATTTCTTACCCTTGCGGTTTTTCATTTCCTCTTCGAGTTCCGCAAAGCTCGGCCGGTCGGTCGAATACAGCACCTTGCGCCCGAATTCGACGGCCACCTGGGGCGCATAGCCGTTCATGCTCGCCAGCAGGACCATCTTGATGCACTGGAAAATCTTGCCACTCTCCTCGGCCTTCTGTTCAAGTTTGCTGGCGATCGGCGCGACGAAGCCATAAGACACCAGAATCCCGAGGAAGGTGCCGACCAGGGCACCGCCGATCATCTTGCCGAGCACTGCCGGCGGTTCGCCCACCGAACCCATCACGTTCACCACGCCCATCACCGCTACGACAATACCGAAGGCCGGCACGCCGTCGGCCGTTTTCGACATGATGTGCGCCGGGACATGCGCCTCGTGGTGGTGGGTTTCGATTTCGAGGTCCATCAGGTTCTCGATCTCGAAGGCGTTCAAGTTGCCGCCAACCATCATGCGCAGATAGTCGGTAATGAACTCCATCGCGTGATGGTCTGCGGCGATGTCGGGATACTTGTTGAACAGCGGGCTCTCGTGCGGGTGCTCGATGTCATTCTCGATCGACATCAGGCCTTCCTTGCGCACCTTGGCAAGCACCTCGAACAGCATCGAGAGCAGGTCGATATACAAGGCCTTGGAGAACTTCGAACCTTTCAGTACGCCCGGCAGTGCCGCCAGGGTCGCCTTGATTTCCTTGGTGCCGTTGCCGGCGACGAATCCACCAGTCATCAGGCCGATAATCGCGACATATTCCAGTGGCATCCAGAGCGCGGGCAAGCTGCCATGAACCGAATAAGTTCCCACCGAGGAAGCGAGAATGATTGCGTATCCGATAAACAAAAACATCAACGGCCTCCGATTTTCGGGTTCCAGCCTGGCAGTCGCCGACTACTGGGATCGCATAATGATAGCCGAAAACATCTGCTTCGCACTATTCGCAGCAAGACTAAAGCAGCAAGCCGAGCAACCTCTCGCGAGGTTGCTCGGCCAAACCCGAACGGTCTGTCGAAGCTCAGGCCGCGGCTGCGGCCTCTGCCTTGGCGGCTGCAGCGCGGCGCGTCTTGCCGGCACGGGCCGGCACGTTGCACAAGCCGCACACATACCCCTTGGTCGGGTCAAAGGCGTGCGCGACGAACTGGCCGCCGCAGCACTTGCATGTCGCCAAGGCTAGCATGTTGGCATCGAAAAAACGCACCATGGTCCAGGCACGCGTCAGCGACAAGGCCGGCTCCATGTTGTTACGCCGCACCTGCTCAAGATACATGCGGAAGGACTTGATGATCAGGTCGAGGCCACGCAATTGCGTGTGCTCACGCAGGAAGCGGTGGTAGGCCATGAACAGGGAAGCATGGATGTTCGGCTGCCAGGTCATGAACCAGTCGGTCGAGAACGGCAGCATCCCCTTCGGCGGCGATTCGCCGCGCACTTCCTTGTACAGCTTGAGCAAACGCTCCCGGCTGAGTTTTGTTTCGGTTTCGAGCAGTTGCAGGCGTGCGCCGAGCTCGATCAATTCAATAGCCAGGCGAATATCTCTCGCCTCCGAGATAACGGATTTGTTGCGCATAGGATCCTCCGGAAATTCAACGGTTCAAGCCACGGTCTCAACAGGCTTGCCGGCGGCGAGAATCGCCGCATGCACATGCCCGATGTTGCGGTCACGTTCATGATTGGCAAGCAGGTTGAGCAACAGCGTGTCGTCGAAGCGGAAGCTGCACAACAACATGTCGGAGCTGGCCATTTTCAGGACTTGCCCCGGCGTGAGTCGATCCAGGATATCGGCAATCTCATCGCTGATGCCAAGGCGGAAAATGGCCGCCTCGCGGTCGGCGCGGACCATGTTCTGCGCCAGCATCAGGTAGGCAAGATTGACTTCCTTTATATCATTGTAGGTGTCAGTCAGTTTCATCATGCACTCCTTAGGTTGCCTCAAATCGACAGACTTGAAGACGGTTGCATTGTGGCGCGACCTGTCAAGCGAGACTAGCAGGGGAATTCCGTATTTGAGGTAAGAATGACTTCCGGGCGGTTTGTAAGGTTTTTTCTTACAAATATCCAGTATCAATATGATTAAACTAGGTTTTACGCTGAAGAGTCGCGCTCAGCCAGGTCCCCTCAGAGCGGACTCTGAATCCCGGCAACATGATTCCGGCCTTGATCAGACAGCCGCAAAACACCGGATTGGTCTTGACGACGTGGGCAAGGTCGGACAGGGAAACTTGTTCCTGCTTGGTCAGACGGATGATAGAAAGCGCCGAATCTTTGGGCGAGGAAAAATCGCCGCCTGACTTGAGTTGTTCGAAAATATTCAGTTCCAAAGGTGTCATGACGGTTTGGAGGAGTATCGCGGCGCGCGTCTACCGAAATGGCCGTCAATCTGCTCGGCTTCGAGCCAAACACACCCCGCTCCCGGCTAGAATACCTGCCACATCATGGAACCCGTCATCAACTATTGCAGTCATTGTGGCGCCCCGGTCTGCCAGCGCGTTCCGCCTGGCGACACCCTGATGCGCGCGGTATGCGACGCTTGCCACAGCATCCATTACCAGAACCCGAAACTCGTTGTCGGCAGCCTGCCGGAGCGGGACGGCAAGGTGCTGCTGTGCCGTCGCGCCATCGAGCCGCGCCAGGGCATGTGGACGCTTCCCGCCGGATTCATGGAGAACTATGAAACCCTGCCCGAGGCTGCCACCCGCGAAACTCTTGAGGAAGCCTGTGCCAGGATCGAGATCGGCGACCTGTTCACGCTCATCAGCGTACCGCACATATGTCAAGTGCATGCAATCTACCGCGCCCGGCTCCTGAACCTGGATTTCGCTCCGGGCGTCGAGACGCTGGAAGTGGCGCTGCTGGCCGAACACGAGATTCCCTGGAAGGAAATCGCTTTCCGCACGATCGCCATGACACTGCGCCATTACTACGCCGACCGCAAGAAAGGACAATTCGGTTTCCACACAGCCGAACTGCGTCCCCAGATCATCGTATAGATGCCCGCCAACAGCGAGCGAACTCAGCGTTCCTCGCTCTCGAACACGACCGGCAGGGCGACGCTGAAACGCTGGCCACGCAGGCTGTCCGGCACGACGGTATTCAGCGCGGCGCCGGCGACCATCTCCAGCGCCGCCGCATCGAGCACGGCATGGCCGCTCGAGTTGCGCAATTGCACGGGCAGCAGCAGGCCGTCAACGCCAATCACCACGGCCACCTCGGCCGTGCCGCTCCAGCCGCTCGCCATCGCCTGCACCGGATAAACCTTGAAACGGCGAGCGGCCGCGGCAAGATTCAGGCGGTATTGCCGCATGCCGTTGGCATTGATGCCGGTTTCCGCAACGCCGAGCGTCTGGCTGGTTGCCGAAGCCATCGCCGCGGACTGTGCCACCGGCGCTTCGACCGGCTGGCGCGCCGCCGAGGGCTTGGGGATCGTCTGAACATCGCTGGAATTCACCGCCTGTTTTGCCGGCAGCGCGGAAACCAGTGGCTGGGGCTCGGCGCGCGCAGGCAGGGACGCCTTGAGCGGGATCACCGCGAAAACCGCCGGGGACTGCGTGCTTCCACTGGGGATGAACAACGGCGGTTGCCACAGGAAAATGGCATGAAGCAGCAGCGAGATCAGCAACGCCCGCAGCAGGTTGAGTGCCGAGTGTTGGGCTGGGCTGCTTTGAAATTTCACCTTGCTCTGCTAGGCTTCGCCGGGTAATGTCACGTGGATCGATTTTACACCGTCCCCAACGGGACCTTTTGACCGGCAATTCGACCGAGAAGCATACCGACATGACTGCGCCACCGCTTATCCTGACCCTTGATATGCAGGGTGTGCCGCATCGCTGGGTCACTTGGCAGCATGCCTGTTTCTATTACGCCAAGAATCTGGTCGCCTGGGCCATCGGCGATGCCAACTTCACGTTTTATGGCGGCATGAATCGCTGCACCGGCGAGCGTTCCCGGATCACGACCAACAGCATCATCGCCATCAAGGGCAAGGCGTTGACCTCGAAAAGCCTGTTCCAGGTGCCGCCCCTGGACAACCGCGAACTCTTCCATCGCGATCGCCACATCTGCGCCTATTGCGGCAACGAGTTCTCTACCCAGCGCCTGACCCGCGACCACGTCGTACCGGTCTCGCAGGGTGGTTGCGACATCTGGATGAACGTCGTGACTGCATGTCGCAGCTGCAATCAGCACAAGAGCGGACGCACCCCGGAACAGGCCGAAATGCAGCTCTTGTATGCCCCGTATGTGCCCAACAAGGCCGAATACCTGATCCTCTGCAACCGCCGGATCCTCCATGACCAGATGGATTTCCTGGCGCGCCATGTGCCGCTGCACAGCCGGACGAAACGCCGCAAACCGGTTACCGAGGCCCTGTAGAACCGGTCGATGCCAGCCGCTGCAACCCCTGCGGTATTTCACCGCGCCCCGCCACTCCTGACCGCCTACCGCAAGCACTGGGCACATCGCTTCGGCATCGCTCCCTTCCTGCCGATGTCGCGCGAGGAAATGACAGCGCTGGGCTGGGACGCATGCGACATTATCCTCGTCACCGGCGATGCCTATATCGACCATCCCAGTTTCGGCATGGCCCTGGTCGGTCGCCTGCTTGAAGCGCAGGGCTTCCGCGTCGGCATCATCAGCCAGCCCGGCTGGCATTCGGCCGTCGCCTTCAAGACACTCGGTCAGCCCAAACTGTTCTTCGGCATCACCGCCGGCAACATGGATTCGATGGTCAACCGCTATACCTCCGACCGCAAGATACGCTCCGACGATGCCTATACGCCCGATGCGCAACCCGACAAACGCCCCGACCGTGCCGTGATCGTCTATGCGCAACGCTGCCGCGAGGCTTATCCGGACAGCGGCATCGTCATCGGCGGCATCGAGGCCAGCCTGCGCCGCATCGCCCACTACGACTACTGGTCGGACAAGGTGCGGCGCGCCATCCTCCCCGATGCCAAGGCCGACCTGCTGCTGTTCGGCAATGCCGAACGCGCCCTGGTGGAACTCGCCCATCGCCTGGCGAAAGGGGAAGCCATGGCAGGCATTCGCGATTTGCGCGGCACGGCTTTCATGGTCGCATCCGGATGGAAGCCAGCCGAGGACTGGCAGGAAATCGACGCAACGCGACCGGACGCCGCAAACCCGCCGGTGCGCGGCAAACGGCAGAAGACCGCACTGCGCCTGCCCGCTTATGAACAGGTGTGTGCCGACGATCTGCTTTACGCTCACGCGTCGCGCACCTTCCATCTCGAATCGAATCCGGGCAATGCGCGCTGCCTGATTCAGGCACACGGCGACCGCGACCTGTGGCTGAACCCGCCGCCGCTGCCGTTGAGCACAACGGAAATGGATCATGTGTATGGCCTGCCCTATGCCCGGGCACCGCATCCGGCCTATGGCGCGGCGCGCATTCCGGCCTGGGAAATGATCCGCCACTCGGTCAACATCATGCGCGGTTGCTTCGGCGGCTGTACCTTCTGCTCCATCACCGAACACGAAGGGCGCATCATCCAGAACCGCTCGGAAGCCTCCATCCTGCAGGAGATCGAGGCCATCCGCGACAGGACGCCGGGCTTCAGCGGCATCATTTCCGACCTCGGCGGACCGACTGCCAACATGTACCGGCTGGCCTGCAAGGACCCCGCCATCGAATCCTCCTGCCGCCGCCTGTCCTGTGTTTTTCCCGGCATCTGCGAGAATCTCGGCACCGACCATGGGCCGCTCGTCGCGCTGTATCGCAAGGCGCGCGCCCTGCCCGGCATCAAGAAGGTCCTGATCGGCTCGGGCGTGCGCTACGACCTCGCGGTGCGCTCGCCCGAATACGTCAAGGAACTGGTCACCCATCACGTCGGCGGCTATCTCAAGATCGCGCCGGAACACCTCGAACCGGGTCCGCTGGCGATGATGATGAAGCCGGGCATCGCCGCCTATGACAAATTCCGCGCGCTGTTCGAGAAATATTCGCGCGAGGCGGGCAAGGAGCAGTACCTGATTCCCTACTTCATCGCCGCACATCCGGGTACCACCGATACCGACATGCTGAATCTGGCGCTGTGGCTCAAGCGCAACAAGTTCCGCCTCGATCAGGTACAGACTTTTCTGCCGACGCCGCTGGCGCTGGCAACGGCCATGTACCACACCGGGTGGAATCCGCTGCGCCGGATCGGCGCGGCTGCAGAGCGGGTGGTAATCATCCGCAGCGGCCGCCAACGGCGCATCCAGAAAGCCTTTTTGCGCTATCACGATCCGCAGAACTGGCCGCTGCTGCGCGAAGCACTGCGCCACATGGGCCGCGCCAACCTGATCGGAAATGGCCCGCGGCATCTGATTCCGGCCTTTCAGCCGACAGGGATTAACGGAAATCGCAGCGGACGCCAAACGGCCAGTGGGGCCAAACCGAGCCGGATTCGCGGCAAGAGGGTATAATTGGGGTTCAAGAGTCGCCGTCGATGGGCACATGCGCCAGCGACGGCATTGTTCAAATCCCACAGTTTCAAATTCGCTAACCCATGGCTGATACCCTCTTCTGCTACCACTGCCGGCTGCATCATCCAAAAGAGGAAATGCGCCAAATCGAAACCAAGGGCGGCAAGCGCTGGCGCTGCATCAAAAGCATCGAGGCCACCAAGGAAGGCCGCGAGGCGCGCGAAGCCTTTGGTCGGCAAATGTCGGCCATCAACAAGGCCGAAGCCGAGAGCAAGGCGCGCATGATGCTGAACATCGACAAGTAAGCACCGCACGCCCTGCAACTTTGGGCGTGGATTCCCCGAGCAGTTCAGGCCAAGCAGTTCAGATCTTGCGCAAATCCTGCCGCACCAGCGGCAGCGAGCGCACGCGCTTACCTGTCGCCGCGAAGATCGCATTGCAGACCGCCGGCACCAGCGGCAGGATGCCGGGTTCGCCATGGCCACCCCAGAAACCGCCAGTATTGGCGAACACCACTTCGACCTTGGGCATCTCGCCCATGCCCAGGAGCGGAAATTCGTCGAAGTTGGATTCCGCGATGCGTCCTTCCTTCACCGTGTTCCGCTGATAGAGCATGCTGCTCAGTCCGAACGCCACATTGCTCTCGGCCTGTGCCCGGCAGGTATCCGGATTCACCACATAACCCGAATCGATCGCCAGCACGATGCGCAGCACAGTCAGTTCCCCTTTCGCGCTCACCGAAACTTCCGCAACGATGGCGGCATAGCTGCCGAAGCCGTCGACCACCGCCAGACCGCGATGCACGCCGGTGGGCGCGGGGTTACGCCAGGCGGCCGCCTGCGCCGCCGCTTCCAGGACCAGGCGATTCTTGTCATTGGGTGCCAGCATTGCCAGTCGATAATCGAGCGGATCCTGTTTTGCCGCATGCGCCAGTTCGTCGATGAAGCATTCCCGATAGAAGCCGTTCTGCTGGCCGGGTGCGCGCCAGAAGCCGACCGGCACATGGCCGTTGCGCAACGCGTAGTCGACCTGCTGGTTGGGAATCTGATAGGGCAGGTCACTGAAGCTGCGCACGGCGCTGAAATCGACGCCGTCCTTAAGTGCGGCGGGCATCAGCACGGCAAGTATCGAGGGGCAGGCGATGCGCGAATGCAGCGCCAGCAGTTTGCCGTTTGCATCCAGCGCGGCCTTCATGCGCACCAGGCTGGTGGGCCGGTAGTAGCCATGCTGCATGTCTTCCTCGCGCGACCACATAAGTTTCACCGGCACGCCCGGCATGGCCCTGGCAATGGTCACGCCCTGCCGCACGAAATCCTGCGAACCGCCGCGCCGGCCAAAGCCGCCGCCCAGCATCATCTTGTGCACCTCGACCTTTTCCGGCGGCAGGCCGGCCACGTTTGCCGCCGCACGCAGGGACGCTTCGCCATCCTGGGTCGAGGTCCACACCTCGAGAAAGCCATCCGTCCGAAACCACGCCGTGCAGGTCTGCGGTTCCATGGTGGCATGGTTCAGATAAGGCGACTGGTATTCCGCTTCGATGACTTTTGCAGCGGTCGCGAATGCCGCTGCCACATCACCCTGCTTGCGCGGCTGGGGCAGGTCCTTGGCTTCGAGTCCGGCGCGCAACATTTCGGCTATCGTCGCGTCGCTGGCCTTGCCATACTCGCCGTTGTCCCATTCGATCTTGAGTTTTTTCAAGGCTTGCTGGGCGCGCCACCAACTATCGGCGATGACAGCGACATAATCGGGTTCGCGCACAATTTTCTTGACGCCGCGCATTTGCTCCGCAACGCCGGCATCGAGGCGCTTCACCTTGCCGCCGAATACCGGGCATTGCGCAATCGAAGCGTGCAGCATGCCCGGCAAGGTCACATCGACGCCAAACACCGGTCGGCCGCGCACCTTGTCCGGAATGTCGAGGCGGTGCAGGGGCTTGCCGGCAATCTTCCAGTCCTTGGCATCCTTGAGGGGGACGTCCCTGGGTGCTTGCAATTTGGCCGCAGCGGCAGCGACCTGGCCGTAGCTCAATTTGCGTTTGCTCGGTGCGTGGGTGATCACGCCGCACTCCACCGCGCATTCCGCCACCGGCACCTGCCAGCGCTGCGCGGCGGCCTGAAGCAGCATGAGGCGCGCGCTGGCGCCGGCCTTGCGCACATAATCCTGCGAACTGCGCACGCCCTGGCTGCCGCCCGTCGACATCGAACCCCAGATGCGATTGCGGCGGATATGCTCGTTGGGTGAAGCGAATTCGGCGCTCACCTTGTCCCAGTCGCATTCGAGTTCCTCGGCAACCAGTTGCGCCAGGGCCGTGTAGGTCCCCTGCCCCATTTCCGAGCGGGCAATGCGCACCACCACCCGGTCGTCGGCATGAATCACTACCCAGGCATTGACTTCGGCCGGTATCGAATCCTTGGCCGCTTGAGCACCCTGGGCCAGCAAAGGAAAACAGAATTCGAGCATCAGGCCGCCACCCGCGGCAGCGGACACCTTGAGGAATTCCCGACGGTTCACTTTGAGCGTCATGATCGTTTCTCCTCAGGCTTTCTTGGCGGCGGAGGTTTTGGTGGCCTTGGTGTTCTTGGCTGCGGCATGGATCGCCTGCTTGACCCGCGTGTAGGTGCCGCAACGGCACAGGTTGGTCATCGCCGCATCGATATCGGCATCCGTCGGCTGCGGATTTTTCTCGAGCAACATCGCGGCAGACATGATCATGCCCGGCTGGCAATAGCCGCATTGCGGCACCTCGTGGGCGATCCAAGCCTCCTGGATGCGATGCAGGCCATCCTTGGCCAAGCCCTCAATGGTCACGATGCGCTTGCCGACCGCCGCCGCTACCGGCAGCGTGCAGGAACGCAGCGCCTTGCCGTCGACATGCACGGTGCATGATCCGCACAATCCTTCCCCGCAACCGTACTTGGTCCCGGGCAGGTTCAGATGGTCGCGCAGCACCCAGAGCAGGGGCATCTCCGGTTCGACATCGACTTGATGGTTGCGCCCGTTCACATTGAGTTTCAGCATGCCGGCTTCCTCCTGCGGGGATATTGCGAACACCTGGATATTAGTCGACGACCGACCGAATAGGAAGGCGGGAATTGCGTCTTCGGGGCGCAACAGCGATGCTGCCGAACGCGGCGTTAGCTGACCCGGGCGTCCTGGGGTATCGCCACCAGCGCGCTATGCACCAGCGACCAGACTTTCTCCCAGTCAAGCTTCTGGTTCTGGTGTTGCGGGAAGGTGGTGTGGCCGCGCAGTGCGAAAGCGGTCTTGCCGGTATCGCGCAGTTTGGGAAAGGGCATGACTTCACCGCCGCCATTGAAAATCGCCACAACATGGCGCGGCGCCGCGTTGCCCGTGGCGAAGCCCGTCACCACGGCAGTTTCGCGGCTCGCCAGACGCACCAGGGTACCGGGCGGATAATTGCCGAGGCGGCGCCGCAGCGAGGCCAGCACCATCGTATCGAGGCGCATGCGCTCGCGCGACTGTAGTTCCTGCATGGCGTGGTGGGGGTAACGGGCGGTGCGGGTCGGCCGCGGCGTCACCAACGCACACCACAGATCCGCTGCCTTGATCACGCGCGCTTCGACGCAGATGTCCTTGCCCGACAGCCCGAACGGATAGCCGGTGCCGTCCATCGACTCGTGGTGCTGCTCGACTGCATCCATCCATTGCAGATCGACGCCCGGCGAATGGGACAGCAGTTCCACCGCCAGCAACGGATGCCGGGCGATGTTGATGCGCTGCGCCAGCGTCAGTGTGGCCGAGGTATGCGCCAGCGTGTCATGCAACTGGAAAGTAGACAGGTTCATCGACAGCGCGGCCCTGACCACCGTGAGTTGCTCCTTGTGGCTCAGATCCATGGCCTGCGCTGCGAGGGTCGCCACCACCGCGACATGGAAATCGTGGGCAATCGCCGGGCTGCGCAAATCGAGACGCGAAGCCATGCCCAAACAGATTTCCGGGTGGGCGCTCACCAGATCGACGATTTTGATCGCCAAGTCGCGCACGAACAGCGCATCGTCGAGCTCGCAACGCCAGCCGGCCATGATCTGGTCAAAGCGCTTGCCCAGATGTTCGAGTTGCCTGAGCAGCGACGAGGCGCTCGGCCGGTAATCCGGATTGCCGGACGAGACCCGCAATGCCGGGTCAGCCGGACCGCTGCTGCGGCTCAGGCCAGATGCTGGAGAAGACAGGGATTCCATTCCAGCCAAAAAGCAAGAACCCCGCCAATGAGATTTCGGCGGAATTCCCCTGTTTCGCTTGGATTTGAGGGTGTATTCGCCGTCAATTCGAGGGACCGGACGGCAAAATCTGCCGTCCGGTCTGCGTCGATCTCACTGCGGTTCGTCCAGTCTTGGCGGCTTGCCATCGGTCACGATACTCTGCGCCAGATCCTCCAGCTTGCAGCGCCGGCCGCGCGCCAGTTGCCGCAGGTGTTCCAGTGCGATTTCCCGATCGAGTCCCTGGCTCTTCATGAGCATGCCGACTGCGGTGGCCACGATACGATTGTTATGCAGCGCACCTTTCAGTCCGTCGATGTCTTGAGCTCGCGCCAGCGCCGTGCGCAACGTGGGCAGGAGCGCCTTGACACTGAGCGGCTTGACCAGATAGCCGAGCGCGCCTGCGGCAACGGCGCGCTTGACGTAATCCTCATCGTTGTATGCCGAGAAGAACATGAAGAGAACCTTGGTTTCGGTGCGCAAACGCTTCGCCAGTTCCAGGCCGTCGAGGCCCGGCATGCGGATGTCCAGCAGCGCCAGATCAAAGTCCTCGGACCGGCACAGGGCCAGCGCCTTGAGGCCGTCGCGCGCCTCGATGATTTCATACCCCGCTTCACGCAGACCTTTGCTGAGGGTGTACAACACCACCCGATCATCGTCGGCCACCAGAATCTTGGTCATGTTCAAGCCACCTTCTCTTCAGCGATTGTCACCAGAGCTTACAGTTTCAGTTGAGTCAGCAGGCATCCTCTCCAATCGCGTGCAGAGCGCGGTTCCACACCGCGCCCGAGGCCGGCATGGCTATTGGATATGATGTAGATAGTTTGTCGCATTAATCAGAAGAGCCTACATGTACGTAGCAGCTTTGGACGCGGTAGTCTTCTTCGTGACTGCCTTCTTCTTTGCGGCAGTTTTCGGAACTGTTTTCGTAGTGGATTTCTTTACCGGTTTTGTGGGGATTTTTGAAGCGGATTTCTTCTTAGCCGCATTTACCGCTTTCTTTGCAGTCGTCGCGTGTCGCTTCTTCGGCGCTGCTTTGGCAGGAGCAGCCACCGCAGCCAGTTCGATGCCGAACACATCCGCCAGCGTGGCATTGTCGAGCACCTTGGCCTGCGTGGGTTTCTTTGTTCTAGCCGGAAGCTCGGCAGCCTGGGCCGCCAGCAGATCGTTGGCATCGACCTGACGCAACACGAACAGCAACTCCGGTTTCTCGTCTAGTCGTGCCCCAACGCCGTAAAGTGCGGCTGCGACATGCTTGCACATCTCTGCCCAGTCCGGACAGGAGCAATCGAGTCGAATCTCTTTGGGAGATGGGAACAGCCCGGTTTGCGGATCGCAGATGCGGGTCATGACGGCTTTCGAGAATCTGCCTTGGAGCAGTTCGATCAGCGTGGCGATGGAACCCGTGCAGTCGTCAATCAGCTTCTTCCATTTTGTGGCCGGCAGGATACTGATACCGATATTGATCCGATAGAGGCTGGAGCCCATTACCTGCGCGACCACTTTGCCCGGCTCAATCTTCAGATCGATGACCGAGCCATTGCGCACGTAAGTTCGTCCGCGTGGCAGACGGTTCTCGAAGTCGCTGTAGGCTTCCAGGTTGTCGCACCAGGCCTTGCCCCAGAAAGTCTTGGCGATGCTGCGCGAAGCCAGCACGATGGGCGTGAAATCTTTGCCCGCCTTCTTTGCCTTCTGCACCGCCTTTTGTGCCTGTGCCTGCCGCTGAGCGACCGGCACATAAGGTTTCCAGCCCCAATACCCCATACTTCAATCCTCCACTGCGTGAATGTCGAGTTTAACCAGATTGAGCAGTTCGTCATCGCTCATTTCGGTGAGATTGATTTCACCGCCGCCTTCGACCACGTCCTTCACCAACTGCTGCTTGGCGCGGATCAGTTCGTCGATGCGCTCCTCAACGGTGCCGCGACAAATGAATTTATGCACCAGCACGTTGCGGTGCTGGCCGATGCGGTAGGCACGGTCGGTCGCCTGGTTCTCCACGGCCGGGTTCCACCAGCGATCGAAATGCACTACATGCGAGGCGGCAGTAAGATTAAGACCCGCGCCGCCAGCCTTGATCGATAGAACGAAGAACGGAATACGGTCGTCCTCCTGGAAACGTCTGACCAAGTCGCGCCGTTTGGCCACCGGCGTGCCGCCATGCAGCACCAGCCCCTCGCGCCCAAACACGCCACCGAGAAAGGCCGCCAGCGGCGCGGTAGTCTCTTGAAACTGAGTGAATACCAGCAGCTTTTCCTGTTTCGCCGCAATGGTCTCGACGATCTCGCGCAACCGGGCGAACTTGCCGCTGTCCTCCGGCTTCCAGGCGCCGTCACCCAGCCATTGCGACGGGTGGTTGCAGATTTGTTTGAAGCGCATCAGGAAGGCCAGCACCAGCCCCTTGCGCTCGATTCCTTCGGCGCTTGCCAGCGCGCTGGACAATGCCCTGACTGCGGTTTGGTAATGTACCGCCTGCGTGGCACTCAACGAACACCATGCCGCAAGTTCGGTCTTGTCCGGCAGGTCGGCGATGACACGCTTGTC
>Ga0172373_10007048_pt1 | contig 14731 bp, 13 predicted proteins | sample Lak10m_2_FD_114546 | JGI IMG/M metagenome (GOLD analysis project Ga0172373, IMG submission 114546) | Freshwater microbial communities from Kabuno Bay, South-Kivu, Congo - kab_092012_10m | ecosystem: Environmental > Aquatic > Freshwater > Lake | place: Democratic Republic of the Congo... | reverse complement strand
CTCTACCGCTTTCTCGTAACCGTCCAATCTCGATCATCTTCTCTATGGGCAACAGCATTCATTATCTCTCACCAGTCCCCCGTTCGCCGATGCAAATCGGGAAGTTGTTTTCGGCCACATCCTTAGAGATCATGGCGGTCCCGAAATATAATGAGTTGATTCGACCCTTGCTCGACCTTGTCGCCGATGGTCGTTCCCGCAACCTCAAAGAGGCCTCTCAAGAGCTTGCCGAGCGCCTGCAGCTCAGTGACGATGATCTGGCTGAAATCATCCCCAGCGGGTATCCGCGATTCTTGAATCGGGTAGGCTGGGCCAAGAGTGATCTTGCCAAGACCGGACTGATCGAAACTTGCGGTCGTGGCACTTTCAGGATTTCGGACAAGGGGCGCGCCGCACTGCCCAGCTTACCCTTTCAGGTGGATCGCAAGTATTTTGAAAGTCATGGCATGGGTAGCTGGAAGTCGGCAAGAACTGCCGAGGCCACAGAAAGCGATCCCAATCCAATGTTTGACCTTGCTCTGACCCCGGAGGAGCAAATCGATGAAACCTTGGTGGAGCTCAGTGAGACTCTGGAGCAAGAGGTTTTGTCACAACTGCGCGCCATGAATCCGGCCAGCTTCGAACGATTCGTAGTTCACCTATTGGGAGCGATGGGTTATGGCGTGGGTGAGGTCACCGGGCGTTCCGGCGATGGCGGCATCGATGGCGTTATCTATGAAGATAAGCTCAAACTCGATCGCATCTACCTTCAGGCGAAACGCTGGACTGATACGCCTGTGGGAGGGCCTGATATCAATGGTTTCCTTGGGGCGCTCGCGAAGCATGGGGCCAATCGCGGGGTGTTCGTCACTACCAGTCGATTCACTCAGGATGCGCGGAATGCAGTGGAACTGCCCCATCTCAGACTTGTCCTCATTGACGGTGAGGAACTTGCCCATCTTGCCGTGGAACACAACGTCGGTGTTTCCATCAAACGCAAAATCGAATTGAAACGGCTGGATATGGATTTCTTCGACGATCTCTGATTTCCTGCCTTTTCTCGTGTCATGAACTTCTTGCCCGGTTTTCCCGTTTTGGGGCTGCGGTCCAAAGGCATCACTAGGGATCCGAACAGCGCTCGGCAATTCAGTCGAGTGGCGGAGCCCAGATGAAGCCACGCGGAAGCCGGGGGCGCTCCGCCAGCTTGTAGGAGCGGGCTTCAGCGACCTGGCCGCGCGACGCCGAGCGCCGCTCGGTCGCGGGCTGAAGCCCGCTCCTACCCCCGGTAGGGAGGCCACATAGCGGACGTCCCAAGCGCCTGGCTAGGGTTTCGGCGTGACCACGCGGCTGATGGCGATGTCGTAACGGGCGTCCGGGCCGGGCGTGACCGGCGCGGTCAGGCCTTCCAGATCGCCGGGAGCAGGTACCGGGCGGCCGCTTTTGGAGACGCGGGCGCCGATCACGAGGCGCTCGAAGCTGGACAGCGTCATGCCCGGCATCATCGACATCGAGTCATCCAGCGTGACCTCCACCGGCAAGTCGCGCACTTGCTTTCTGACCACCGCCAGCGGCATGGGCGGCCCTTCCGCCGCGCGGGCGAAAATGAAGACCGTATCCTCCGGGCTGGCCTGGCTCTTGACGGCGTCGGCCAGCGTCACCCTGACCCGCACGCGCCGACCGCCAGCCGCCGCCGTGGCTTTTTCGGGTGCAGGCGTCGTCGCGGTCGCCGGAGCCGGCTCGGCCCGGGCCTTCTGGATGAACTCATCGATCTCGCGCGCTTCCTGACTGCCGGGGGAGAACTGCGCCTTGAGCGTCTCCCAGTAGCGGATCGCCGCCGCCATGTCGCCACGCTCGCCGGCCGCGATGCCAGCCAGCCAGAGGCCGCTCTTGTGCTTCGGGTCCTGCTTGAGGATGTCCGCGACGATGGCCGCCGGCTTGCCCAGCATGGAGCCCTGATTGGCCTCGGCCAGGGCTTCGGCATAGTAGCCTTTGATATCCAGGCTTTGCGGGGCCAGTTTCATGGCGAAGGCAAACGCCTGCGCGGCCCGGTCTGGCTTTCGGGTGGCCAGCAGTGACCTTCCCAGCAAGATCCAGCCCTCCAGATCGTTGGGGTTGGCCTGCAGGCGCTGGGCGAGTTGTTCGATGGCCTGGTCGGTCTCCGCGCGGCTGACCCGCTCCGGCGGCGAGGCCACCAGATCGGGGCGACCCAGGGAAAAGTAGGCGGCCAGGGCGACGACCGGCGCCAGTCCTAGCATGATGAGCAGCGGCGTCCGCCCCTTCTTGCCGGCGGACGCCACGCCTTCCTGGGTAGCCTCCAGATCGCCCAGCAGGTGGCGTTCCGACTCGGCGGCCAAGAGTTCGAGGGCTTCCGGCGAGCTGGCATCGGCCGCCAGCTCCTCCTGCCGCTGCCGGTGTAGCGCCAGGTTGAGCCGGGCGCGGCTCATCCGGCCGGCATCGGGCCTTCCAATCAAGGCGGGGACAAAAAACAGGTAACCAATCAGCAGCATGAAAACCGCTGCCAGAACAAAGAGAGTCATGCGCTGGACAATGAAAAGCGAGGCCCGGTAACCGGACCTCGCGGGTGGTGGGTTGAATTATCTGACAAACGCAAAGTAGGCCAGGATGCCGTAGCAGCCCACGGCCAGCAAGCCATGAAGGGCCGCCAGGGCTTTCACCGGCCGGCCCTTGCCGCGCCGGTAGGACATCAGCACACCCAGGGCGATGATGACCACGGCCAGGCCGATATTGATATAAAGGCGTTCGTCGCCGCCGATGGCTTCCCAGATCACCAGCGCCGAACCCAGCAGCGCGAAACCGCCGTGGGTCATGGCGTATTGCTTGGAATGCACACCCCCCGTGAAGAGGTTAAGCGCCATGGCCACGCCCATCAGCGCCACGAGGGTGAAAACGGCAAGTGCAAAAACTAACATGTTGTACTCCTTAAAGGGGTTGGTTAATGAGAGCCCCTGATTCTAGTGAGGGCATTCAAGGGCTGACAAGGCCCCATCACCCTTCATTGTGTTTTTGTTCCAGCGATTTGAGGCGCTCTACAAGTTGCAACCGTTCGGCATCGGATAGATCCGTTTGATGTTCGGCCGCATGGCGGCGGCCACGGGACCAGACAAACCATCCACCGATCAGCAAGATCAGCAGAGGCCCTCCCCACAGCAGCAGGGTAATGCCCTTGACCGGTGGTCGATAAAGTACGAAATCGCCATAACGGTCGGTCAGGAAGCGCACGGCTTCCGCCTCGTCCTTGCCGCTCTGGATGATGCCGTAGACCTCGTCGCGCAAATCCTTCGCGAGGTCGGCGTCCGAGTCGGCCAGTGACTGATTCTGGCAGACCAGGCAGCGCAATTCCTCGATCAGCCGCTCATAGCGGGCCTGCTTCGCCGGATCGTCGAAATCCCGCACCTCGACCGCGAGTCCCGTCGAGCCGAGGCCCAGCAGCAGCCAGCCCAGCAGCCAGCCCCTCATGGGGATTCTCCCTGGAGTTGCCGGACCAGCGGCAGGATGTCCTGTTCCAGGGCCGCCGGGGTCACGGGCCCGGTGTGCTTGTGGCGAATGATCCCGGCCCGGTCGATCACGAAGGTCTCGGGCACCCCATAAACACCCCAGTCGATCCCCACCCGCCCATCGGCGTCGAAGGCGCTTGCCGCGTAGGGATCGCCATGCTGGCGCAGCCAGCCCTGGGCCGCCTCGCGCTGATCCTTGTAATTCAGCCCATAGATAGGTACGAGCCCCTGTCGCGCCAGTTGCAGCAGCACCGGGTGTTCCTGCCGGCAGGAGACGCACCAGGACGCCCAGACGTTGACCAAGGCCACCTGGCCTTTGAAGTCGGCGGGGCTCAGGGTCTTTGCGGCCTCGCCCACTTGCGGCAGATTGAAGGTGGGCGCGGGCTTGCCGATCAGCGGCGAAGGCACCTCGCGAGGATTCAGGGTCAGGCCGATGGCGAGAAAGATCACCATGATGGCGAACACGGCCAGAGGTATCAGGAAACGCATGGTCTGTGGCACTGGTCGGAAATGGAGGGATATTCAGGGAAAAGACCCGCAACTGGCTTTCGGCGACGGCGATGTGCGGGTTCCGAGCGCGCTCAAAGAGAAAGTCGCCATCGCACGAGTGATCACGGCGTTCTGTGTCCGCGGGCCACGCGGGGCTGTACTGCCGCCGTTCCTGGCGTCACGAGCGGGAGCGCCTTGCACGCTAGGCCTTTCGCGTCGCTGCGGGCAAAGGCGCGTCAGCGGCCATGTGCGCCTTGGCAATGCGGTAACGCCGATCGGCCAAAGAACAGAATCCGCCCGCCATCATCAGCAAACCGCCCAGCCAAATCCAGCGGATGAACGGCTTGTAGTAGACCCGGACACTCCATGCGCCGCCGTCCATCGGCTCGCCCAGGGCCACATACAGGTCGCGGGTCAGGCCGGGATCGATGGCGGCCTCGGTCATGGTGTTGCGCTGCACCTTGTACACGCGCTTCTGCGGCTTGAGTTCCGCCAGCCGCTCGCCCCCGGATTCGACGATGAAGTCACCCTCGCGGGCGGTGAAGTTGGGACCCACTACATCGGTGACGCCCCGGAAGGTAAAGTCGTAGGGCCCCAGGCGCGTCGTATCGCCCGGCGCCAGACGAACAATCTTCTCCTCGCTGTGGCTGTTGGAGAGCACCACGCCGACCAGAAACACGGCGACGCCGACATGCGCCAGGGTCATGCCGTAGTAACTCGACGACTGCGCCCGCAGGCCGGCGCCGATCGTCTCCCGGAGGCGGACCCGATTCCACAGGGACAGGGCGGCGCTGCCGACCAGCCAGAATGCCAGGGTTAGTCCAGCCAGGGTCTTGATATCGCGCAAGGTCCAGAATAGGGCCGTGGCGGCCACGCCCAGCAGCAGACACAACGGCGCCAGCCAGCGCACGTATCGCCACAGCTTGCCGGTATCGGCCTCGCGCCAGGCGAACAGGGGGGCCATGCCCGCCAGCAGCATGATGGGCGTCATCAGCGGGGCGAACACACTGGTGAAATAGGGTGGGCCGACGGAAATCTTGCCCAGATTCAGGGCATCCAGGACCAGGGGATAGAGCGTCCCCAGCAAGATGCTCGCGGCCGCCGTGACCAGCAGTACATTATTCAGTAGTAACAGATTTTCGCGGGAGATCAGCGCATAGCGGCCCGTGTCGCGGATCGATGGCGCGCGCAGACCATAGAGCAGCAGCGAGCTGCCGACCACCACCGCCAGGAATACCAGGATGAAGAGGCCGCGCGCCGGGTCGGAGGCGAAGGCATGCACGGAGGTCAAGACGCCGGAACGGACCAGGAAAGTGCCCAGGAGACTGAGCGAAAAGGCGAAGATCGCCAGCAGCACCGTCCAGGCCTTGAATGCGCCGCGTTTCTCGGTTACCGCCAGTGAATGCAGCAAGGCCGTGGCCACCAGCCAGGGCATGAAGGAGGCGTTCTCGACCGGGTCCCAGAACCACCAGCCGCCCCAGCCCAGCTCGTAATAGGCCCACCAGGAACCGAGCACGATGCCGAAGGTGAGGAAAATCCAGGCCACCAATGTCCATGGCCGGGACCAGCGCGCCCAGGCCGAATCCAGCGAGCCGCCCAGCAGGGCGGCGATGGCGAAACTGAAGGCCACCGACAATCCGACATAGCCCATGTAAAGCATGGGCGGGTGGATGGTCATGCCGAAGTCCTGTAACAGCGGGTTCAAATCATTGCCATCCGCCGGTACCGGCACCAGCCGCTCGAAGGGGTTGGAGGTCAGCAGGATGAACAGCAGGATGCCCACACTGATCAACCCCATGACGCCCAGCACCCGGGCCTGGAATTCTTCCGTCAGACCCTTGCTGAAGAGAGTCACCGCGAAGGTCCAGAGCCCGAGAATAACCGCCCATAACAGCATGGAGCCCTCATGGGCGCCCCAGGTGGCGGAAATCCGGTAATACAGTGGCAGCTCGCTATTGGAATGGCTGGCCACATAGAGCACGGAAAAATCGTTGCCGATAAAACTGTCTACCAGACAGGCGAAGGACACGGCGAGGAAAAAGAACTGCGCCCGGCCCGCCGAGCGGCCCACCGCCATCCAGATCGGCACACCCTGGGCTGCGCCGGCCAGGGGAAAAGTGCCCTGCAGCAGGGCCATGAACAGGGCCAGAATCAGCGCCAGATGTCCCAGTTCCGCCGTCATCGCTGATAGTCCTTATAGGTAGTGGGAAGCTTGCCGCCCTGCTTGAGCGAATCCGCCACCTCGGGCGGCATGTAGTTCTCGTCATGCTTGGCCAAAACCTCGCTGGCCACGAACACGCCCTGATCGTTCATCTTGCCAATGGAGATGATGCCCTGCCCTTCCCGGAAGAGGTCCGGCAGAATGCCCGAGTAGGTGACCGGAATCGTGGCCCCGCCATCGGTCACCGAAAAGCGGACATTCAGGCTATTGGGCTCGCGCTGGACACTGCCCTGCACGACCAGGCCGCCGACGCGGAAGGGATAGCCCTTGGGCGCCTCGCCCGCCGCTACCTGGGTGGGAGTGAAAAAGTACAGGAGATTCTTCTGGAACGCGGTCAAGGCAAAAAATGATGCGACGCTCACCCCCAGCAGGATGAGTCCGACCACGATCATGCGTTTACGCCGTGGCGTCATGGGCGCTTTCCGGCTTGCGCCTGCAAGCGCCTGATCTTCCTCGTCACCTCGGCGCGCCGCCAGAATGACAACACCATGTTGGCTATCAGGATGACGGCCATCAGACCATAGGAGGTCCATACATAGAAGGCATAGCCGCCCATATTGAAAAATTCGGTCCAGTTCATCGATTTGCAAACACAAAAGTCATGGTCATGCGGGATCATTCCGCCGGGTAAGCCGGTCACGGCCAACATGACGGTCATCATGAGACTGACCGCTTATCGACCATTCGAGGCCTGAGCGGTTCATTCTATCAGTCTATCGACGTCCGGGGGTCAGACCATTCCCGCCGTGAAGAGTCCAGCCCGGGAAACCCAAGGAAGCCGTTAACGGCTAAAATCCTATCCGTTACCGGGTGCCTCCATGACCCATCTCCCCTTTCCGAATCATTGCCGGCCTCTTTTCAGCCCCCCCGCAACCCATCATGCCCCCCTTCAAACGCCTCTTCCTTCGCGTTGGCGCCCTGCTGATCGCCCTTGCGACTTCGACCGCCATTGCCGAACCCCGGATCGTCATCGGCCCCACGGAACCTGAAGAAGAGCCGGAAGTCGTGGAAACCATCTCCGGTCTGAGTTACGACCAGCTCAAGCGCCTGCGGGAACTCCGCAAATGGCTGGAGCAACGGCAGATGATCCGCGAACAGATACGGCTCAACGATCCCAAAAACCGGGAGCGCCCGGAACAGTCCAGACTGTTCGCCGATCGACAACTGTTTGCGCCGCTGGGGCAACGCTACTCGGGAAAATTGCCGGAACCGACCACTGGATATCACCCACCATTGAAACTGCCGCCACTGCCTCATTTTGAACGGGAGGAGCCCGCTGGAGCGGCAGGGACCACGGCTGACCCGTCAGCCGCGGATCGTGACGCCAACTCCCCGAAGCCAGGGGTGACCCATATCACCGCCCCGCCCAACCCCAAAACCCGGGACCCGGTGCAAATCGAATACGAACTGAAACCTTGAGCGGCGCGCGACCCGTGTCGGACTTCCTGAGGCAACCCCGCCATTACTACCAGGATCCTCTAGCGAGCATCTGGCTGGATTGCGCCGAACGTGTCGGGTTTCGCGTCGAACGCTCGCGCGAGGTCTATGCCTCCAGCGACGGTCGCGGAACCCTGCTGATCGCGACGGACGATCAGTTCGATTCGGATGACAACCTGGGGCAGATGATCCTGCACGAATTGTGTCACGCACTGGTCGAGGGCGAAGCCGGCGAGCGGGCGCTGGATTGGGGGCTGGACAATACCCGCATGGGCCACCCCTGGCGGGAGCAGGCCTGCCTGCGCCTGCAAGCCTGGCTGGCCGCCCAAGTGGGCCTGCGTGATTTCTTCGCGCCCACCACGGACTTTCGGATCACGTTCTGGGAGTCGCTGCCCGCCGACCCTTTCGCCTCGGCGGACGGCCGCCGCGAGTGCGCTTCCGTCGCCGCCCGCATCGGCGCCTGGCGGGCCAGTCAGCCGCGCTGGGCTGAACATTTGCGATCCGCGCTGGAGGCCAGCGCCCGGCTGGCCGCCTGCGTGCCCAAGCGGCAGACGACTCCAAACGAGGAAAGTGATGACGCAACGCTCCTGCCGCTCTGGGAGACCGCCAGCCGGGTTCCGCCACCACACCCGGCGGGACATGCCCCGATCGCGCCCCATCATGCCGGCAAGGGCTGCGCGGATTGCGCCTGGAGTCATGTCGCGCGTCATCGGCTACGCTGCCTTCACGCCCCCCGGGTGGCCTTGCCGCCCGAGGCCCCCGCCTGTTTTCGCTTTGAACCGGCCAGCGAACTGGACTGCCAGACCTGCGGCGCCTGCTGCCGGGAGGCCTACGACTCGGTCGAAGTCTCGCCCCGCGACCCGGTCAACAAGTCGCACCCCGAGTGGATCATCGTCGAGTCCACCCACCGCAAATTGCGGCGGGAGAACGGCCGCTGCGCGGCGCTGACGGGCGGCCACCAGCCTGACGCAACCTATGCCTGCGCCATCTACTCCGACCGCCCCCGCACCTGCCGGGAATTCACGCGCGGCAGCGAAAACTGCCTGGATGCCCGACGGCGAGTGGGATTGTCATTGTGACTCGCCGCCATGATTGGTGGGATTAGCTCGAAGTCATTCCCCACCCCAATCCAAGGAGGGTAAGATGAGCAAATCCTCATCATCCGATGCGCCTGAACCACGATCATGAAAGCCCATTAATTGTTGATCCTTCAAGGAGCGTGACAATGATTGCACAACCACAATTCATAACCGATGCCAATGGCGCTAAAACCGCCGTCATTTTATCCTTGGACGCTTACCAGGAACTCATGGATGACCTGGAGGATTTAGCGGCAATCGCCGAACTTAGGGACGAAGAAACCATACCTTGGGAAGAGGTTAGGAAGGAATTGTCCACCGATGGCATGCTATAGCATTGACCCCAAGAAATCCGCCAGGAAATCCCTGCTGAGTTTGCCCAAACCGGTGATCCAAAGCCTCGCACGGCTGATTGATTCCTAAACCGAGAATCCATACCCGTCAGGCTGCAAGAAACTATCCGGATCAACCACACTTACCGGGTAAGGCATGGAGATTACCGGGTCGTGTATTCCGTTTTCGAGACCCCGCTGATTATTCAAATCGTGAAAGTTGGGCACCGAAAGCACGTTTACCGCTGAACATATTCGGGCGGATTCACCCCCCGGAACGTATTGTTATTGTGTCGCACCGCTCATGCCCAAGGCCATGAGCTCAAAGCTGCGCAAGGCGAAATTCAGTGCACAATCCATACCATTCAATAACAACAAGGACTTATGGTGTGAATCCGCTTTCGCGGCAGCCCAAGGTGCGGCATATCACACGCTCAGGTGAGTCATATCCCGGAGCGGATGCCTGATCTTGTTCGGTGGCAAAACTCGTGAACATTCGTTTCCACCCGTGTTACGGCATCCTGAATTCGCCGTCTAGGGCTCTGATCCGACCATCATCATCGGCATGGCGATGGAGTTCCTGCCGCCATTTCACGTTGGCCTGAGCGCTCATTACGGCCATGGCCGGAAAAATCCAGTGCCAGAAATGGCGGCCACCTGCTCCGCAGGCGCCTGCATCCATTCACCCGGCGAGGGCAGAGGCACGCCCCGCTGACCGAATGCCGGCCATCCGCGCCGGTATAAGGCCAAGCGTGTGGCCAAAATGAGAATGGCCGAGGCTCATGAATATTCGGGCGCTCGGATCGGCGCCCGGCTAAAATACAAGCTCATCGCCGAAACCTGGGACACCCACCATGAAACGATTCCTCTCCCTGCTGCGCAAACCCTGGCTAGGGATCACCCTTGGCGTGGTGCTGGTCTATGCCCTGCTGGGCTTTGCGGGCCTGCCCTATCTGCTGGAGCGATTCGTGCCGCCCAAGGTGACCCAACTGGTGCAGCGGCCACTCTCGATCGGCGGAGTATCCTTCAATCCTTTTCTGTTCAAGTTCGAGGCCCGCGATATCCTGCTGGCCGAAGCCGACGGCCGCCCGGTGTTCGGCTTGAAGCGGCTGTTCGTTGATTTCGAGTTGCTGAGCAGCCTGCTCAAATGGGCGCCGACCCTGGCCGAAGTCCGGCTGGAGGGCCCCACGGTGAACCTCGTCCAGGACAAGGACGGCCTGCTGAACCTGAGTCGGATCGCCGCCAGCCTGCCGCCCGAAGATCCCAACGCGCCCAAGCCTCCGGCGGATGCCGCCCCACCGCCACTGATCGTGCAGCATATCGTCCTGGCCGGCGGCGAAATCAATTTCGAGAACCAGGCCCAGCAACCGCCGATCGTCAACAAGGCCGACCACCTGGACCTGGAATTGCGCAATCTCTCCACCCTGCCGGAACGCTCCGGCCGCTACGAGGTGGATCTGGCGCTGCCGGGCGGCGGGGTCGCGTTGTGGAAGGGGGATGTTTCCCTGAATCCGGTGCATTCGGCTGGCACGGTGTCGGTGGAAGGACTCAAACTCGCCACACTCTGGCGACTGGCACAGGACCGCGTGGCCCTCTCGGAACCCGAGGGCGAGATGGGGTTTTCGGCGCAGTACAACTTCAGCCGGGATGCTACCGCCACGGCGATCCAGCTCAGTGAAACGATTTTCCATCTGAACGGGCTCAAACTGGCGACGGCCGAGCCCAAGGTGCCCCTGGCGGAACTGGAAGAATTCCGGATCGATCCGACCCGTCTCGACCTGACCACCCAACAGATTGAAATCCCCGCCATTACCCTGCGCAAGGGAGGCTTCCATCTGGCCCGCGACAGCCAGGGCCGGTTGAACTGGCAGACCGTGATGAGACCTACGGCCAACCCCGCCAGCCCGCCGGCGCCAACCACCGCCAGCCCCTCGCCGACCGCAACGCCCGCTCCCAATGCCAGTGACGCCAGCAAGCCCTGGACGGTCAAGCTGGGCCAGTTCAATCTGGCGGAATTTGGCATCGACTACCTGGACGAGCAAGCGAAGGAGCCGATCAAGGCGGGCATCGGCGATTTGGGGCTGTCACTGCGCGTCGAGGCCAGCGCGGGCGGCCCGGAGGAACCGAAGGTGCAGGTTGGCGATATCGGCCTGCATCTCAAACAAATCAGCCTGAATCAGGGCAAGACCGCGCTGCTCTCATTGGGGGACATCAGTCTGGAGAAGACCAGCCTGAATCTGCCCGAACAGACGCTGCGCATCCCGCTCCTGTCGATCACCAAGGGCCGCGTCAGCGCGGCCATGAGCGCGGATCGACAATTGAACTGGCTTCGGCTGACGCCGCAACAGCCCCCGGCCGAGGCCAAACCACCCCAGAACGCGGCGCCAACACCACCGCCGGCGGCCCCGGCCAGCGCCCCACCGGCGCGTCCCTGGCAAATCGCGCTGGAGCAATTCCGCCTGACCGAGTTGGCGCTCGACTACGCCGATGACAGTCACAAGGCGCCCATCCGGGCCTCCCTGGGAAATCTGGGCCTATCCTTCAAGGTCGACGCCACGGCTGGCAACGGCCCGCCCAAGGCGCATGTCGGCGGCATCGGCCTGCGGCTGGAAAAATTCGCCGTGACCGAGCCGAATGGCGATGCTCCCTTGCTGTCCTGGGACGCTCTGAACCTGGAGGAAGGGCAAGTCGACCTCGAAAAGCAGGCCGTCTCGGTCCGTCGACTGGCGCTCAAGGGCGGCGGAACGGCGGTCACGCGCGAGGCCCGCAGCGGCATTTATCCGCTATCGCTGTTCGCCGAGGATGAGCCCGCCGCCGCGGCGACAGCGGCTCAGCCGGCGGAATCTCCGGCCGCGCCGGCAGCCAATCCCTGGCGGGTCAACCTGGGCGAGCTCGCCGTGAACGATTTCGGCATCGGCATTCGCGATCGCAGCCAGTTACCCGCCTTGGCCTATGACCTGGAGGGGTTGGCGGTCTCGGTCAAGGACGTCAGCCTGCCAGGCAAGGCCCCCATCAATTTCAATGTCCGTACCCGCATACGTCAGGGCGGCGCACTGAACCTGGCGGGCAGTGCCGCCCTCACTGGTGAGTCCGCCAAGGCCAATGTCCAGGTGGATCGCTTTTCCCTCACCCAGTTACAGCCCTTTCTCGGCGAATTCGTCAAACTCAAACTGGACGATGCCCTGCTGTCGACCAACCTGTCCCTCGACTTTCGGCAGGCCAAACCCAAACCTCAAATCAAGATCACCGGTAATGCCAACCTGGCCAATCTGAAACTGACACAAACCCAGGACGGCAAGAATTTTCTCTCCTGGAAGAATTTGTCGACCCAAGGCATCGATTTCAGCCTGGCTCCGGACAAGCTATCGATCAAGGAACTGCTGCTGACCGAACCGGATACCGTCATCGCCATCCATGCGGACAAAACCACGAATGTTGGTGATCTGATCAGGCCGAAGCCCGCCAGCAAGCCGACCGTGGCCCCAACGGCGCCTGCCCGCCCGGTTTCCAGCCGCGCGCCGGCAACCAAGTCGGCTGTGCCCGCCCCCAAGCCCGCCGCCCCGGCACCGGCGTTTCCGGTCGCCATCGGTCGCATTCTGATCGAGAAAGGCAAGGTGGATTTCAGCGACGCCAGCCTGGTTCTCCCCTTCGCCACCCGCGTACATGATTTTGGTGGCTCCATCGCCGGCTTCGCCATGACGCCGAAAAGCCGGGCGAACCTGAAGCTGAAGGGTCGGGTCGGCGATTACGGCGAGGCCCTGGTGGATGGTTCGCTCAATCCCTCCGACATCAAGCAATTCAGCGATGTCAGCGTGATTTTCCGGAATGTCGAAATGTCGTCCCTGTCGCCCTACAGCGCCACCTTCGCCGGACGCAAGATCGAGTCCGGTAAACTCAACCTCGATCTGCTGTACAAGATCGAGAACAGCCAACTCAAGAGCCAGAACAAGATCGTGCTGGAGCAATTCAAGTTGGGCCAGACCGTGGAGAGCCCCAAGGCCACCTCACTGCCGCTCGATCTGGCGATTGCCCTCCTGACCGACAGCGAGGGAAAAATACAGGCGTCGGTGCCAATCGAAGGCCGTCTGGATAACCCCCAGTTTGCCTATGGCACCGTGATCTGGGATGCCCTGACGACCCTGATCAAGAATGTGGCCATGGCCCCCTTCAATGCGCTGGCGTCCCTGGTCGGCGGCGGTGAAGGCGGTGATCCCGGCGCCGTGGCGTTCGACCCGGGCCGGGCGGAATTACCCCCGCCCGAGCGCGAGAAGTTGCAAAAGCTGGCCGCCAGCCTGGTCAGCCGACCCAAGCTGAAGCTGTCCGTGCATGGCGGCGTGGACCCGAAGGCCGACGCCAGCGCGCTGAAGGCCTTGGCCGTCCGGCGTGAAGTGGCGAAACTGCTAGATATCAAGCTGCGGCCGGATGAGTTCCCGGACGCGGTCAATTCCACGGATCTCGCCAACCAGACCGCGCTGGAAAAACTTTCAGGGGACAAACCGGGTGTGGACAACGTGGTGCGTGCCTACGAAAAGGAGACCGGTCGCCCGCCCCAGCGCGTGGGCGGCATGGCCGGCCTGATGGGCAAACCCAGCCAGACACCGGAGTTCTATGACAAGCTGCTGGCGTTCCTGGAGGAACAGACGCCCCTGCCGGAGAGTGAACTCGCCAAGCTGGGCGAGCAACGCGCCAAGGCGGTTCTGGCGGAACTGGTCGAAAAACAAAAGCTGGACCGCTCCCGGGCCATGTTGGGCAAGCCGGAGGAAGCCGGGTCCACGAGCGACAAGCGCGTGGCGATCAAGCTGGAACTGAATATGGAATAAGCTGGGTACCGCGCCCGTCGGCGAAACGGTATTGTCAGGCAATTCCGCTGGCGGCGCGAAGGATCGGGAATAGCGTTTCATGCCTGGGAACTGATCCCGATGAAGCGCCGCATGAGGAAAGCAGACGCCTTGCTGCTGTGAGCCGCATCAACAGATCGGAAATCCGGAACGATCCCATCGTCTCAAGACGATTGTTGCAATCCATAGGCATGCATATCAATGAGTTGCATCGCCCCCTCGACAGTGCGCCGGTTCCGTGTCACCTTGCCCGAGCAGGAAATACGATGCGACGGCGGCTGGAGAGTTCCAGCCATCACCCAATCAGTCTTCTTGCTGCTCGGTTAGAAACAGATCAGAACCGAGGGTATTTCGCCGAACGCATGGGCATTCGGTGAGTTTTTCTCACACCACGGCTACAGCCAGACTCACGATGTCCGGCATGAGGTAAGCATGAAGATTGTCAAACAGATCCTGATTCTAGTGATTTTGGGATCATCCCTGGTCGCTTGCGGCAACAGCGATACCGGTCCTTTCGGCAACACCCCGGGACCGAAAAAACCCACACAGATGTAATCACGGGCTTCCGCGCCTGACACAAACGGCGCACACTTGACGAGAGTCTTCCGCCGAATTCCCGGTGGCGGACTCTCAACTTCCCTGATCACGCCCTCCGAGGCCGATCATCCCGAATCCGCACGATTTTGAGCCTCCAAAACATCCATCCCCACGGAGCTACCTTAGAGCGTGTTAAGAAATCTAACTTGTTGATTCATATGAAATGCGTAGAGAACATCACCAGAAATCAGGGCAAATAAAAACCCTGCGAAGCAATTTCTCCCCAATTGATCGGTTCCTTGGG
>Ga0172373_10007046_pt1 | contig 14734 bp, 6 predicted proteins | sample Lak10m_2_FD_114546 | JGI IMG/M metagenome (GOLD analysis project Ga0172373, IMG submission 114546) | Freshwater microbial communities from Kabuno Bay, South-Kivu, Congo - kab_092012_10m | ecosystem: Environmental > Aquatic > Freshwater > Lake | place: Democratic Republic of the Congo: South-Kivu... | reverse complement strand
TTACAACGACTTTTGTTCCTTCAGGCGCAATGCTTTCGAAATGTGTTTTAAATAACTCGGTAATTTCATCCGGCACTTGATGAGGTACTAAGCGCATAGCGATTACCGTTTTTGCTCCTTCACCTGTATAGCCTCCCCAGATGCCGTTTACATCTAAAGTAGGACGAATTGAACCTCGTTCCATCGTAGAATATCCATCTTCCCCATACACATTCTCAATGTCTAATGCCTTACAGTAAGCCTCGTGACTAAAAGGGGCTTTTGCCATTTCGTCGCGTTCGGCACGTGTTAGTTCTTCGACTTTGTCATAAAATCCTGGGATGGTAATATGATTATTCTCATCGTGCAACGAAGCGATCATTTTGGATAAAATATTGATTGGATTTGCAACACAACCTCCGTATAAACCAGAATGTAAATCGCGGTTAGGCCCTGTGACTTCCACTTCTACATAACTTAATCCTCTAAGTCCAGTAGTGATGGAAGGAGTGTCATTAGCAAGCATACCAGTGTCAGAAACCAAGATAATATCTGCTTTCAATAATTCTTTGTATTCTTCAATAAATGTCCCTAAATGCACGCTACCAACTTCTTCTTCCCCTTCGATCATGAACTTCGCATTACACGCTAATTCACCAGATTTTACCATGGCTTCGAAAGCTTTTACATGCATAAACATTTGCCCTTTATCATCGCATGCTCCTCTAGCGAAAATCGCGCCTTCCGGATGAATTGGAGTTGTTTTGATTACTGGTTCAAACGCTGGACTATCCCATAATTCCAACGGGTCTGCTGGTTGTACGTCGTAATGTCCGTAAACCAATACGGTTGGTAACTTCGGATCGATAATTTTCTCCCCATACACAATTGGATAGCCTTTTGTAGGGTAAATTGTAACATTATCCGCACCAGCACGTGTCAGGTGATCTGCTACTGATTTGGCTGCATCGTGAACACTTGATCCGTATGCTGGATCAGCAGAAATCGAAGGGATACGTAATAAATCGATTAATTCGTTTAGAAATTTTTCTTTGTTGTTTTGGATATAATTTTGTGTGTTTTGCATGGTTGATTTTTTTTTGTAAAAATAGATATTAGACATCAGACATTAGACATCAGACGTGAAAAATTAGGTCTAAAGTCTGAGGTCTGAGGTCTTTTCAATTCGATTCACCATAAATACTCCGCCCAAAATAATGCACATGGCTACTATTTGTGTGAAATTAATTTGTTCTCCGTCGTATAATCCAAAAAACAGCGCTACAATCGGAATAATATAGGTGACACTGCTAGCAAAAATGGTGGTTGAAATGGCAATTAATTTGTTGAAATAAAACAAAGCAATTACGGTTCCCAAAATACTTAGAATGGTAATGTAGCCTAGTCCTTCCCAAGCCTTTGGTGTTTGTTGCAAGAAACCGATGGCGCCAGTTGCATAGAGCAGAACCAGGCTTGGTAATAAGGTAGTTGCGAATGCAATGGAAGCAATTTCGATGGATTTGTACTGTGTTAATTTATATTTTATCACATTGACAGAAATTGCATAGCAAAGTGTGGCTGTAGCAACCGCTAAAATTTGGGGCGAATTTCCCGTCAACGTGCTGTTTTCACCTCCAGTAATCAGCAACAAAACACCAATAATAGCAATGGTTAATCCTGAAAGTTGTATGCTGGAAATCCTATGTTTAAAGACAATAAATCCAATTATAATGGTAAAAATAGGGGTGAGGCTATTCAATACTCCGGTTAGTCCGGAGGAAAGTCCAGTTTCTGCATAGGTAAATAAAAATGCAGGGAAGAAATTTCCGAAAAAACCAACACACCCAAAGTACAGTAGGTCTTTTTGGTGTTTAATTTTTTTGAAATTTACGAGGCTTACAGGTAGTAAAATGCTTCCTGCAATCGCCATGCGCAGAGCAGCAACTTGTGAACTGCTAAATAGTTTTGTGCCATCTAAGGCGTGCATGCCACGTTTCATGAGTAGGAAGGATCCACCCCAAATGATTCCGAGAAAGAGTAAGTAGCACCAGGAAAGTGTTTTTTTGGACATGTGCAAAGGTAAAATTTTGTATCGTCATTAGCGACCCAACACGTAAGTTTTTATTCTACATACCCATGTCTTTTATCCTTATTTTGTCTCCAAGAGAAACTGTTAAATTTATAGTCTAACTTATTGAATTCATTTTAATTGTGTAAATTTGTGCCGCTTTTAAATACAAACTCACTTATTTTTATTAAAGTAGTTATGAAAAGAATATTATTTTTTACTGTGCTAATTCTTCTGGTTACGAAGACTTTTGGTCAAAATGGTCCTATTGTAAATCCTAAAATTACTATTTGTGCAGGAGAAATAGTGCCAAATTTAACTGCTGAGGGAAGTAACATCTCTTGGTACACAGATGCTGGATTAACTAATTTAGTTGGGACGGGAAATAGTTTTAATTCTGGAAAAACGAAAGCAGGAGTTTATGTGTATTACGTCACTCAAACCGTAAATAATATAAGAAGTAAAGCAACGAAAGATACGGTAGAGATAATTTCTGCGCCATTAAAACCAGTTTCTGGAGGAAATCAACAGGCGTTTGTTGGCGGGGCCATTCCTGCTTTATCAGCTACAGTGAAGAAAGGTACTATTCAATGGTATAGTGATCAGGCGTTAAAACAGCAGGTTGGGGAAGGGAATTTTTTACACACTGGTAAACTAAATGCAGGGACTTATACCTATTATGCAGTAAGTACCAATAGTTATTGCATTAGTGAACCAACGAGTATTACTTTAACAATTACTACACCAGGCAATCCTTGGTCATTGGTTAAGACAAATCAATCGAATTCGTTGTTTGGGGTTGTTCAATGGAATAATTCCAATGCATTGGCAGTTGGCGCAAGCGGTACAATCCAACAATTCAATGGGACAAATTGGGCAACAGCGACTAGTGGGTTGAGTACAGCGATTAATGGAATTCATTATTATAATTCGCGCAATATTTGGGCGGTTGGGGCTTCAGGAAAAGCGTTAAAGTACAATGGAAGTGCGTGGACGGCATATAACAATTCGAGTTCCACTGCATTAAATTGTGTGTTTGTAGTAGATTCTACCACTATTTGGGCTGCTGGTGCCAATGGGAAACTTATTAAAAGCAATGGAACAACTTGGACAAACCAAGCTTCGAATCTATATATTGATATCAAAGGAATTTCATTTGCAAATCCAAACAAAGGGGTGATGGTAGGAACGTATGGTACTATTTCGATGTATAATGGTTCGACTTGGGCAGAACAAACAACCCTTTTTTCGAATGATTTTTATGGGGTATATATGCTCGATGCTTCCACAGCTTATGCTGTTGGGTCATCTGGAACAATTGTAAAATATGATGGTTCAAAATGGACACAAATGACAAGTGGAACTTCTGTTATTTTACGCAGTGTTTATTTTTCTAGTGCTAATGATGGTTGGGCAGTTGGCGACGCAGGAACACTTTTACATTATGATGGTACTTCTTGGACGAAAGTTACAAGTGGTACAACAAGCGCATTATATAGTATTTCATTCAGTGATGCCAATCATGGTGTGGTTGTAGGTGCAGCTGGTACTATCTTAACTTATACCAATCCGGTGAGTTTAGTAGTTCCTCCGGTTGTAACACCTATTGTGATTTGTAAGAATGAAACAATTCCTGCTTTTACAACTACAGGTACTGCAGTAAAATGGTATGGAGATGTTGATTTAAGCACTCAAGTAGCTGTAGGAAATAGCTTTACTCCAACAGATGCAAACGTTGGAACCTACACGTATTATGCTACCGATACCCAAAATAACAATACAAGCGTAGCTTCCTTGGTGACATTAACGATTTTGGATACTCCAACAGCTCCCATTTCGGCGGGAGATGAAACACTTAATCAAGGTGCTCCATTACTTCCTTTACGTGTAACTGGAGAGGAGATAACTTGGTATTCAGATATTAATTTGGATACTTCTGTTGGAAAAGGCGATTCATATACGCCGGAAAATCCCGCAAATGGAACACATACTTATTATGTTACGCAGGCTTCCAATGGTTGTCAAAGTGTAGCTACTACGGTCAGTTTAACGATTAATCCACTTGAGAAAAGTACAGCTAAAGATATAACTGCTTTTAGTTTTGTAAATCCAGCGATGACAGGGGTAATTGCAGACACTCTAATTACGGTTACTGTACCATTTGGCACCGATGTTACATCGTTAGTTGCGTCATTTACGTTGTCAGATTCCGCACATGTAAATGTTTTAGGTAACAAACAAACTTCGGGAGAAACTACAAATGATTTTAGTAATCCGGTAATTTATGAAGTTATTGCGCAAGATGGTTCAACAAAACAATATCTTGTAAATGTTCAAGTTTCTTCTTCAACTCCGAGTGCAGAAAAAGATATTTTGGCTTTTAATTTTACAAATCCTAATGCAGTTGGTGTGTTAAATGGTACATCAATTAATGTAACTGTTCCGAATAACACCAATCGTTCTGCATTAAAAGCAAACTTCACTCTATCACCTTTGGCAACTGTTTCTGTTAATTCGGTCAATCAAATTAGTGGAAGTTCAGTATTAGATTATACTAGTCCTGTAATTTTTGTTGTTAAAGCGGAAGATAATTCGACAAAATCCTACACGGTAAATGTTAATTTGTCTGCGCCAGAAGCACCTTTAGTAACTTCGTCCCTAACTGTATGTGAAGGAAGTGGACTACCTATTCTTACTGCAGTTGGTTCATCCATTGAATGGTATTTGGATAGTACTACTCAAAATTTAGTATACGCAGGTTCAAGTCTCGCTACAGGAAAATCAGCAGCTGGAACGTATACGTATTACGTTATTCAAAAAAGTAACGGGATTGCAAGTAAACCGTTAAAAGTTGTTTTGACTATCTTATCCTCACCATCTGCTCCTGAATCTACTGGAAATCAAACTGCTTATGTTGGTGGATACATTCCAACATTGAATGTAAATGTTGTCAATGGAACTACGATAAATTGGTATAGTGATGTGGCGCTGACACAACAAGTGGGTACAGGTCCTTTATTGAATACTGGTAAATCAAGCGTTGGTAATTATGTGTTTTATGCTACTGCAAGTATGAATTCCTGTACGAGTGCTGCTACAACTGTTCAATTAACTATTGCAAATGGAGCTTCTTGGTCTGTAGTGCCCCCGTTACAAAGTAATATTTTGTTTGGTGTAAGTGCAAATGGAGCAACTAATGCTATGGTTGTAGGTGCTACAGGTGTGATTGATCAATTTAATGGAAGTTGGTCTATTGGTTCCAGTGGGTTAACTACCGATTTGAATTCGGTTCATTTTGTAAGTCCTACTTCTGCTTGGGCTGTAGGGAAATCCGGAAAAACATTGAAGTATGATGGGAATAAATGGAATGCAATTACAAATAATAGTACAACAACACTATATGCAGTTTGTGCAGCGGATGCGAATACAGTTTATGTAGGCGGTACCTCTGGAAGGTTTATGAAAATTACGAATGGAACTACTTGGTCCAATGTCAATACTGTGAACGTATATGATGTGCGAGGTATTTCTTTTGCAAATGCTACGAAAGGAGTTTTTGTTGGTTTAGCAGGATCTATTTATGTGTATGACGGAACTTTCTGGACCGAGCAAACTTCTGCAACCTTTACCAATGATTTTTATGGTGTTCACATGTTAAATGCTTCTACTGCATGGGCCGTTGGAACATCTGGAACCATTGTTAAATATAATGGAAGTTCTTGGTCACCGGTAACAAGTGGAACAACAGCAACACTAAGGTCTGTCTTTTTTACTAGTGAAACCAATGGTTGGGCAGTTGGTGATGGCGGAGTTATGCTGCATTATGATGGAACCGCTTGGTCAACCGTAACTAGTGGAACTTCGAATAACTTAAACAGTGTTTCCTTCAGCGATGCCAATAATGGATGGGCAGTTGGTGCATCAGGAACTATTTTACAATATAAAAATTTAGCTAGTAACATCACTCCACCGAAAGTTAACGGTATAACAGTCTGCCAAGGTGAAAAAACACCTGCTTTTACAACTACTGGTTCCAATATCCAATGGTATTCAGATGCACAATTAAAAACTAAGGTTGGTGTTGGAACTTCTTATACTCCAAGCGTTTCGATACCTGGTACTTATACTTACTACGTAACAGACTCACTCAATGGAAGTACTAGTATTGCTTCTTCTGTTGTTTTAACGATACAAGCTACACCAAGTGCTCCGGTTGTTGGCGGAAATGCAACTATGAATGAAGGGGCAACAGTGGTTCCTTTGACTGCAACCGGTACTGATTTAGTTTGGTATGCAGATATTCAGCTATCTAATTCGATTGGAACAGGTAACCTATTTACACCAATTGCGCCTAGTAATGGAGTAAACACGTATTACGTTACTCAAACAGTTAGTGGATGTAAAAGTTCCGCAACAGCAATCACCTTAACGGTTGTACCAAAGAGTGATGCTAAAAATTTGAGCGCATTTAGTTTTGAAAGTCTCAATCCAACAGTTTCTGCTTCCATTTCAGGAACTAGTATCACAGCAACGGTTCCTTATGGTACGCAGGTTACTGGTTTAATAGCAACTTTTACGGCTTCTAATTTAGCAGTAGTACATGTTGGAAGTGAACTTCAAGAAAGCGGAAAAACAAGCAACGATTTCACTTCGCCAGTTACCTATACAGTCACTGCTGAAAACGGCTCAACGCAAACGTATACAGTTACCGTCAACATCGCTGCCCCTAGTTCTTCGAAAGAGTTGATTTCATTTCGTTTTCCAGCATTAAACGTAGATGGAATAATTAACGAAACTTCTGTATCTGTGAGCGTACCTTTTGGAACAAGTATTTCATCGTTAGTTGCAACATTTACCACTTCTAATTTGGCAACGGTAACAATTTCAGGTACTCCACAAATAAGTGGAACTACCGCAAATAATTTCGAAACTAACCTGTTATATACTGTTATTGCACAGGATGGTTCCACGAAAGAGTACACCGTTTCTGTAATGGTTGCAACTCCAAGCACAGCAAAAGATATTACTGCATTTAGTTTTACTTCATTAGGATTATCAGGAACAATTCAAGATACAAACATAACGTTAACTGTTCCTTTCGGGACAACGGTTTCTAATTTGATTGCAACGTTTACTTCTTCTAATTTGGCAACTGTTCACGTTGGGGGTAACCTTCAAACATCGGGGACTACTGTAAATAATTTCACGGATACGGTAATTTATCTTGTAACCGCTCAAGATGGATCAACGAAGAAATACCATGTCGTTGTAACTGTTACGCCTGCTAGCTCGGCAAAAGTAATTACATCGTTTACTGTAAATAACCCGAATATAGTTTTTTCAATCAATGGTACTAATATTCTTGCCACGGTGCCATTTGGGACTAATGTTTCGAATTTGACAGCAACATTCACACATTCCCTTTTATCCACTGTTAAAGTTGGAGAATCATCCCAAATTTCTGGAACAACCGTAAATGATTTCACTAATCCAGTAAGTTATGTAGTAACAGCACAGGATAATTCTTCACAAACTTATACCGTTACCATCACCGTAACACCTGCAAGTTCAGCGAAAGAAATTACCGCTTTTGGGTTGGTTTTACCCAATGTAAAAGGTGAAATTAATGGAACTACAATTACCTTATCCGTTCCATATGGAACAGATGTGTCAAAACTAGTAGCTACGTTTACAGTATCTAATTTAGCCTCGATTCAAGTGGATAAAAACATCCAATCCAATGGGCTTACACAAAATGATTTTACAAAACCATTGAATTATGTAGTAACTGCGCAAGATAACTCTACACAAACGTATACAGTAATTGTTGTTGTATTACCGAAACCGAAGAGTTCCGCGAAGGATATTACTGCTTTTAGTATTGGGAACCCAACGATTGCGTGTAAAATCGATGGCACAACCATCACCGCAACCGTACCGTATGCAACAAACGTAACCAACCTAGTTGCAACATTTTTAGTGTCAGATTTTGCTAAAGTTACGATCAATACGGTTGCACAACAAAGTGGAATTTCTGTCAATGATTTTACAAATGCTGTAATTTATACAGTTACTGCAGAGGATGGTTCTGTTAAAAATTACATCGTAACTATTACCATTGCGCCAAAAGTGTTAAGCGCAGCTAAAGATATAACTTCCTTCAGTATTCTATCTCCTGCAACTGTTTGTAAAATTAATGGAACAGATATTACTGCTACCCTGCCTTATGGTACTGATTTAACCAATTTAGTTGCAAAATATAACGCTTCTGCATTGGCAACAATTACGGTCAATTCAGTTGTGCAAATTAATGGGTCAACTGCAAATGACTTCTCTAAAGTGGTAACATATACGGTAACAGCAGAAGATGGAACGTATCAAAATTATGATGTTACTTTAACCACAGAAGTGAAAAGTAATGCAAAAGACATTACAGACTTTAGCTTTGTAACTCCTGCGATAACAGCAACGATCGATCAAACAACGATAACAGCAACGTTACCATTTGGAACAGACTTAACGAATTTAGTAGCGAATTTTACTGCTTCCAATTTAGCAACCGTTAGCATCAATGGGAATACGCAACAGAGTGGGGTTACGGCAAATAATTTCTCCGCTCCAGTTACTTACACAGTTACTGCGGAGAATGGAACAACTAAAACATACACCGTTACTGTAGTTATAGCGCCTAGTCCAAAAAGTAATGCCAATGATTTATTATCTTTTGGTTTTGTGAGTCCTGCTGTAACCGCTAGTATCAATGGAACAACTGTAACTGCAACGTTGCCTTATGGTACTGATCTTACTAAATTGTTGGTGAATTTTATTGTTTCGGATAAAGCTACTGCGAGTATAAATGGTGTGAATCAAGTGTCAGGAGCTACAGTAAATGATTTTACACAGCCAGTCACCTATTCCATTACTGCTGAGAATGGCGCGGTAAAAACCTATACCATTATTGTTTCACTGGCAAAAAACAGCGCTAAAGCTATCACAACGTTTTTATTTACCAACCCTATTTCCACAAGTATTTTTAATGGAACGACGATTTCACTTCAGGTCCCTTTTGGAACGGATGTAACGAAATTGATAGCGAATTATACGGTCTCACCGGGTGCAAAAGTTACTGTAGGTGGTGTAGCTCAACAAAGTGGAATTACGGTGAATAATTTTACTTCTCCAATAACCTATACGGTTATAGCGGAGGATGGGACTTCCCAAAATTATATGGTTATTGTGTATGTGTTAGCAGCGCCAAAAAGTAGTGAAAAAGAACTTTTGACATTTGGTATTACTAATCCTTATATGACAGGATTAATTTCTGGCACAAATGTATCACTCAAAGTACCTTATGGTACAGATGTAAAATCTTTAACAGCGTTTTTTACATTATCTCCAAAGGCTATTGCATATATAGGTACAGTCGGCCAAATTACAGGGGTTAGTATAAACAACTTTAGTTCACCGGTTACCTATACGGTTACTGCAGAAGATGGCAGTACTAAAACCTACGTTGTTACTGTTACAGTGGATAAAAATCCATTGTCCCTTGCAGAAGTTAGTGCGACAGATGTACGTATTTTCCCGAATCCATCAAATGGTCAGTTTACTATACACGCTGAAGCGGGCGATATGCGGGTGCGTATTACGGATTTACAGGGAAGAGAACTTTATCAATTTGCGAAAGACAATTACACTGGTGAGGCTTTGAATGTAGATTTATCTGCGTATGCTGCAAGTACGTATTTTATTTATCTAACGAATAATACTAAAGTAGAATTATTTAAGATAGAAGTAGTTAAATAGAAGAAGGTTTAAGATGTTTGGCATCATGTAACTTTTAATCACGGTTTCAGTTTAACATACTATGTCTACTTCTGTTGAAATTGATTTTATTTTATTAGCTGCAAAATCCTTGCATGAAAGAGGTTTGCCTACCCATCGTGTGGAAGATTTTATAGAGGAATTTTGTATTTCTGTAGAAGTGGAGGCAGATTTGTTTACCACACCTGGTTCTATTTTTGCGAGTATATCCAATGCTGGTGTTAAACAATCACACATGGTAAAAGTTTCGCAAGAAGGGGATTTAAATCTAGAAAAAATAGATGCAATTCAAGACGTGTGTCATCAAGTTTCTATTGGTAGCATCGATTATACAGAGGGTATAAAACAAATTACTGCCATCAATCATTCTAAAAGTCGTTATCCTCTTTGGGTAATGACGTTGTTTTTTGGATTATCTACTGGCAGTGCAGCATGTGTTTTTGGTGGTAATTTACCTGAAATTAATTGTTCCTTTTTAATTGGCTTGGGTATTGGTGTTTTTCAAGGAATGTTAGTATATATGCCCCGCTTTGGTAAGTTGTTTGTGTTGATTTCTGCAATTTGGGCCTGTTGTGTAGCTACTTTATATCAGCATTTTTTTATCGATTTTCAACGAGATATTGCCACGGTTTGTGGTTTAATTATACTGATACCTGGTTTTTCATTTACTGTTTCTATTACGGAAATGGTAAATAATCATTTAATTGCTGGATTGACTCGTTTTACGAATGCGTTTATTACGTTTGCGATGATTGCCATAGGGATTGCCGTTGGAATGAAATGTATGGGACAATTTACCTTAACAGACCCCGAAATGATTATAACTCTTATTCCAAGTTGGAGTAAGTGGATAGCTTTATTTTTTGTCCCCTTAGGATTTATGATTTTATTTAAAGCGAAACAAAGGGATTTTGGTTGGATACTCCTAGCTTGTTGGTGTGCTTATTTTGCTTTTATCGTTGGAAATTATGTTTTCAGTGAACCTGTTGCCGTATTTTTGGCTTCTTTGTTACTAGGAATTGTAAGTAATTTATTTTCCCGAATTAAAAAAAGAAATTCGTCTCTCATGCTTGTCCCTGGAATGATACTATTGGTTCCAGGTTCTTTAGGGTTCTTTAGTATTTCACATTTGGTTCAAAGCGATGTTGTTGCAGGGATTCAAACTGCATTAACGATGTTGATCACAGCAATGGCACTGGTTTTTGGTATTATTTTATCCAATATTTTGGTGAAAGCAGAACGATGACCCTCGAGAGCCTCGGTCACCTTTAGAATCTCGCTCAACGTCGAGGTTTTTCATAGAGTTTTCAAAGCTTAACAATACTTAATTTATAAGACTTATTTCAATTAACTTTAAACGGTTTTTCTAGTGTCAACCAACTTCCAACGGTCCCTGAGGCTCTCGAAGGGCCGTTTTTAGTTTTCAAACTTATACCCAATCCCTTTGACTGTTTTGATGTGGTGGTCACCAAGTTTTTCACGAAGTTTTCGCACGTGTACATCTATGGTACGGTCGCCTACGACGATATCTGTTCCCCATACTTTTTCTAAAATGACATCCCTTTCAAAAACAATATCCGGACGTGAAGCAAGCAGAGCGAGTAATTCAAATTCTTTTTTTGGCAGGTGAAATGTTTGCCCATTTTTTTCAACCAAATAGCGTTCTCGGTTGATAATAAATGTTGGAGTAGTAGTACCTTCATCTAATCCTCCACTTCTGCGAATTATTGCTTTAATTCTACTAATCAGTACTTTAGGTTTGACTGGTTTTGTTATGTAATCGTCGGCTCCAGCGTCTAGACCAGCAATTTGGGAATAATCTTCTCCGCGGGCAGTTAAAAAGCAAATCCGAGTATGTGCTAATTCAGGGAGTTTACGTAAGGTTTCACATACTTCGATTCCGTCAGTATCTGGCATCATAACATCTAGAATGATTAAGTCTGGCAACATTTTTTTAGCCAATTCAATCCCTTTAGATCCATCTGATGAGGTAGTTACGTCAAAACCTTCTTTAACTAAATTATATTCTAGGATATCTAGAATGTCTTGTTCATCATCAATGATTAAAATATGACTCATCTTCAATGTTAGTTGTATGTTACGCAAAGATAAGAATATTAATTATTTGGTAATAATTATATAAAACAGTCTGTTTTCTATCTGCAACTTCCTTCTCGTTTTTAGATTGAATTCGTTATCTTTGTTTAAACTTAGTATAGCAATGCACTACCTTCTTCATCTCGAGACAAGTACAAAAGTTTGTTCCGTAGCACTTTCTAAAAACGGAGTATTAGTTGAAGTACTAGAAACATCGGAAGAAGGGTATGTACATGGTGAAAAATTAACCTTATTTATACAAGAAATTCTTCAGAAAGCTGGTATTACACCAAAGGATTTAGTTGCTGTTTCGGTTGCTTCAGGGCCCGGTTCGTATACTGGACTTCGCATAGGTGTTTCTACTGCAAAAGGCTTATGTTTTGCTTTAGGTATACCTTTATTGGCAATTGATTCACTACGTTGTTTGGTTGAACTGGGAAAACAAAAATACACGCAGCAAACAATCATTTCGATGATAGATGCCCGTCGTATGGAAGTTTTTTCAACTGTCTATTCTTCTGATGGTGAGCAATTAAAAGAAATTAGTGCCGATATTTTAGAAGAAACTACCTATTCAGCATATGAGCCATTTGTAGCAATTGGAGATGGGGTAGAAAAATTGAAAGAATTTTGGAAAAATCGGGCTATTACTATAGATGCATCGGTCATTGCATCCGCATCTGGACAAGTAGAGTTGGCATACAATAAGTTTTTAGATCATCAATTTGAGGATGTTGCTTATTTCGAACCGTATTATTTAAAGGATTTTGTTGTAGGTGTGAGTACAAAAAATGCATTAACTCCTAAGCCATGAATTTATCCGAAGCAATTAGAAAATCTCGACCATTTGTGATCTCTGGTCCATGTAGTGTGGAAACAGAAGAACAAACACATACTATTATACAGGCACTTAAAAACGAAGGTAAAACACAGTTGATTCGTGGTGGAATTTGGAAACCACGAACTAGACCAGATTCGTTTGAGGGTATTGGCGTAACAGGATTACCTTGGATTTCGGAGGCTTCAAAAGAAGTGGGAATTCCTTTTGCTGTAGAGGTTGCCAATGCTAAACATGTGGAACAAGCGTTGCGTTATGGTACAGATGTATTATGGATAGGGGCAAGAACTACCGTGAACCCATTTGCAGTGCAAGAGATTGCAGACGCTTTGAAAGGAATTACTATTCCAGTAATGATTAAAAACCCAATCAATCCGGATCTTAATTTATGGATTGGGGCTTTTGAACGTTTGCAACAAGCTGGAATTACGGATTTGACAGCAATTCACCGTGGATTTTCGGTATACAAACACGACACCTATCGTAATGTTCCAACATGGGAAATCCCGATAGCCTTGAAGCAAGAATTAGCAGATATACCACTTATTTGTGATCCGAGTCACATAGCAGGTAGAACTGATCTTTTGTTGGAAGTTTCTCAAAAAGCGATGGATTTAAATTACAATGGTTTGATGCTCGAAACCCATCCATCCCCACAAAATGCGTGGTCAGATGCCAAACAACAAATTACTGCAGAGGCATTATCCGATTTGCTTGATGCTTTGATATTGCGGTCTAATGTTGTGGAACAACGCTCCTATGAAACACTAGATAATTTTCGAAAACAAGTACATGTACTGGATACAGAATTGTTTGATTTATTGATGAAACGTATGCAAATTAGTGAAGAAATTGGCCGTTTCAAGAAAGAACATAATATCACGATTTTACAAGAAGAACATTGGAAAAAGTTGTTGGATTCACGCTTACAAATGGCTAAATCCTTGCATTTAAGTGATGATTTTGTACGTTCGATTTTGGATGCAATTCATTTAGAATCTATCACACGACAAATCAATGTGATGAATAGTTAGCGACCAATGATTCAGCAAGTACATCCGGGTCGTTATGCCAAAACCATACAAATTCCAGCATCTAAAAGCGATGGGCAGCGCGCCTTATTAGCGGCAGCTCTAACCAAAGGAACATCACAGATACACCAACTTGGCAATAGTAAAGATGAATTAGCAATGCTTCGATGCATAGAGCAACTGGGAGCAAAAGTCATAAGGAAAGCTACATACATAGAAGTTAAAGGAATTGAAGTTTTTCCGAAAGAATTATCCTTACATGTTGGAGAAAGTGGTTTAAGTGCGCGTTTGTTGATTGCTTTGTGTGCCATGCATGTAGGAAATTTTCAGGTTTGTGGCGAGGGTTCGTTGTTATCACGTGAAATGAATTTTTACAAAGATTTATTTGAAAAACAACAACTAAAACATCGCTTTTCAGAACATACTACCTTACCATTAACGCTATGCGGAGGTGTTCAACCGGGAGAAATTGTAGTGGATGGTAGTCAAAGTTCACAGTATATATCTGGATTATTGATGGGACTCCCATTGTTGTCTTCCGATTCTATTTTAGTGGTTGAAAACGCAGTAAGTACACCGTATATCGATATGACGATAAACACCTTGAAAGCATTTGGGATTTCGATAACACAAGAGGCAAATCGCTATTACATTCAAGGAAATCAGGTGTATCACCCTACGAAATATCGCGTTGAAGGAGATTGGAGTAGTGCTAGTTATTGGTTAATAGCAAGCGCTTTAGGACAAGAAATAACAGTAAAAGGATTGTCGTTGGAGAGTTTACAAGCAGATAAAGCATTGTTAGATGTGTTTAAACTTGCAAATTGCGAAGTTAATTTAACTGCAAACGGCATACAAATAGATGGTCGACATCGCAAATCGTTTGAATTTGATGCG
>Ga0172373_10007045_pt1 | contig 14734 bp, 15 predicted proteins | sample Lak10m_2_FD_114546 | JGI IMG/M metagenome (GOLD analysis project Ga0172373, IMG submission 114546) | Freshwater microbial communities from Kabuno Bay, South-Kivu, Congo - kab_092012_10m | ecosystem: Environmental > Aquatic > Freshwater > Lake | place: Democratic Republic of the Congo... | reverse complement strand
TGATTGGTTAAATAAAGAAAATTAGGTAAATAGTTTGACATTACGAAAAACAAAAATTGTAGCGACATTAGGTCCATCTTCAACAAGTGAAGAGATGCTGGCACGCATGATTACCGCAGGTGTGAACGTTGTTCGCCTGAATTTTTCGCATGGCGCAGCAGAAGAGCATATCAAGCGTGCCGAAATTGTACGCAATATTGCAGCTAAATTGGGTCGCCCTGTAGGTGTCTTGTGCGATTTGCAGGGTCCCAAGATCCGTATTGGTAAATTTGAGCTGGGCAAGGTTACTTTAAAAACGGGTGACATATTCGTGTTGGATGCGGATTGCGAATTGGGTGACCAATATCACGTAGGTTTGGATTACAAACCGCTACCAAAAGAAGTTAAAGATAACGATGTGCTACTGCTTGATGATGGCCGTATCACAATGCAGGTAGATCGGGTTAAAGGTAATCAGATTCACTGTGTGGTGCTGAACGGCGGTGTACTCTCGAACAATAAGGGAATTAACCGTCAGGGTGGCGGTCTGTCTGCCGAGGCATTGACTAAAAAAGACCGCGAGGATATCAAAACTGCGGTTGCCCTGGAGGCGGACTATATTGCAATTTCCTTTCCCAAGTCAGCGTTGGATGTAGAGCTGGCGCGAACTTTGGTAAAAAAAGCGGGCGGTACGGCGAGTATTATTGCTAAAATAGAGCGTGCAGAAGCAATTAATGATCTGGAGGCCATCATTGATGCTTCCGACGCCATTATGGTAGCGCGTGGCGATTTGGGGGTAGAAGTGGGCGATGCGGCGGTTCCAGGGCTACAAAAACGTATGATACGTATGGCACGCATGCATAATAAACTGGTCATTACGGCTACGCAGATGATGGAGTCCATGATTTCCAGTCCTATCCCCACGCGTGCGGAAGTTTCAGATGTGGCGAATGCAGTATTGGATGGGACAGATGCTGTGATGCTGTCTGCGGAGACTGCTGCTGGGCAATATCCGTTAGAGACGGTAGAAGCTGTACATCGCGTGGCTTTGGAAGCTGAGAAAGAGTATTTTAGTCAGCACCATGCTCGTAAATTGGATCGGGTGTTCAAGACGGATGAGGCTGTCGCTGCTGCTGCGATTTACACTGCACAACACTTGAAGGTTAAGGCGATCGCTGCACTGACACAATCGGGCAATGCTGCGCAATGGTTGTCGCGTGCTGATGCTGAGGTTCCTATCTATGCTTTATCACCGGATAAATTTGCGCGTAGAAAATTAACCTTGCATCGTGGTGTGTATCCATTTCCAATTGAGCAGGCCAATAAAGACCGAGATGAGATATTACGCGAGATGGAGCAGGTACTGCTAAAGCAAAGAGTTGTTGGTGATGGCGATCTGGTTTTACTGACATTTGGTGAGCCGATAGGGCATCCCGGTGGAACGAACACGCTCAAAATCATCAAAATCGGTGAAAATAGACCGAGTTAGAATGATTCAAAACTCCTCATCCTGGCAAGAGCGTTTATAATATGCGCTCTGTCTAATCAATTACTTAAACGGTCATTGCCGTCCATGTTCATGAATAATCCTTTACTAGAAACCAGCATTAAAAGTTTAAAACGTATACATCAAGGTAAGGTGCGCGATATCTATGATATCGATGCCAACACCATGCTTTTAGTAAGCACGGACAGATTGTCAGCATTTGATGTGATTTTGCCTACAGGCATTGCGAATAAAGGTGCGATGCTCACGCAAATGGCAAATTTCTGGTTTGAGAAGCTCAAGGATGTCGTGCCTAATCACTTAACCGGAATCGATCCTGCCAGTGTGGTCACGGATGCTGCTGAAAAGGCACAATTGGCGAATCGTTCTGTGGTAGTAAAAAAACTGAAGGCGCTACCGATTGAGGCGATTGTGCGCGGTTATCTGGTCGGCAGTGGCTGGAAAGAATATAAGGCCAAAGGGACTGTTTGTGAGATTCCTTTGCCAGCAGGATTGCAGGAAGCCGCGAAATTGCCGGCACCTTTATTCACGCCATCAAGCAAGGCTGCTGTAGGGCAGCATGATGAAAACATCAGCATTGCACAGGTGGAGGCGCTCATCGGTAAAGATCTGGCAGCACAGGTCGCCAAGGTGGCGATTGCACTATACACGCAGGCTGCGGAGTATGCGCTTACTCGCGGTATCATCATTGCGGATACCAAGTTTGAATTTGGCCTGGATGAGCATGGCGTGCTGCATGTGATGGACGAAGTACTGACGCCTGACTCTTCACGTTTCTGGCCTGCAGAAAGTTATGCCGTAGGTAAAAACCCGCCTAGTTATGATAAACAATACGTGCGTGACTGGTTGGAATCCAGTGGTTGGAATAAAACGCCACCGGCACCAGCCCTGCCGGATAATGTGGCGGCCAAAACCAGTGAAAAGTACATGGAAGCGTTTGAACGCCTAACGGGTAATCCTCTAAAACTTATTTAATGAGCGTGCTGTCGACATTAGCACACAAGTTAAAAGCGCTTAGCAAACAGCTTAAGCGAGAGTTTGAGGTCTACCGCCTAGTGCTAAAACACCCTCAAACGCCATGGCTTGCAAAGTTGTTCTTGGGCTTGGCTGTCGGCTATTTATTGCTTCCTTTTGATTTGATTCCCGACTTCATTCCTGTCGTCGGACAATTGGATGAGGTAGTGATTATCCCTCTGCTTGTTTATATAGCCTTAAAGCTTATTCCCCCAGTGATTATTCAAAGCTGTCGAGACAAATTGCAGAGTCCATGAACTTAGCGAATCAAGGCTTAGCCTAATCAGGCTACTGGGCATATTTGCAATTTGTTACAAGTCTTTTGCATGTCTTCAGCGTGGGCTTGTTATAATTGCGCCTCAAAATTATTCAGTAATATTTATCTTTAGGAACAAGCGATGTCATTAAACCAAGTGCCAACCGGAAAAGATGTACCCAATGATTTTAATGTGATTATTGAAATCCCCATGCAGGGCGACCCTGTGAAGTATGAAGTGGACAAAGAGAGTGGTGCGATTTTTGTAGACCGTTTCATGGGTACAGCGATGCAATATCCCACTAACTATGGCTATGTACCACATACTTTAGCCGCTGATGGTGACCCTGTAGATGTATTGGTGATGACACCTGTAGCATTGATTCCGGGTGTGGTAGTGCGTTGCCGGCCGCTAGGTGTGCTGTTGATGGAAGATGAAGCAGGTTTGGATGCTAAAGTGCTCGCGGTACCTGTAGAAAAAGTATGCGGCTTGTATGGCCACCTCAAATCACATCAAGATGTTTCAGCATGGCGTTTGAATATGATTTCACACTTTTTTGAGCACTACAAAGATTTGGACAAAGGTAAATGGGTCAAAATCAATGGCTGGGGTGGTATTGAGCAAGCCAAGAAAGAAATTCTTGAAGGCGTTGCAAACTACAATAACGCGAAAGTTAAGCCTGCATTCTAGTTTGTAGCTTAATGCGACAGACACAATAAAAATGCCCGCTAAGTCGGGCTTTTTTATTGTCTGGCTTGCTATTACACGGAGATTATGTGGCGGTGACACCAAACAAACTGCCGATAGTCGCAGTAGCTATCATTGCAAGAATACCCCAAAAAGCGACACGTGCTGCACCAGTCCATGCTTTTGCGCCGCCAGCTTTGGCAGCCAGGCCTCCCAACGCAGCTAAGAAGAAGAGAGATGTACCGGCTACATAAATCACGGTGTTGTGCTCAGATACGAGATAAGCAATCAGTAAAGGTAATGCGGCACCCAGTGCAAAAGTAGCAGCAGATGCCAGTGCTGCTTGAATCGGGCGCGCGTTCATAATTTCTGTAATACCCAGTTCATCTCTTGCATGTGACCCAAGTGCATCATGGCTGGTCAGTTGTATCGCTACCTGTCTTGCCAGATCAGGCGTTAAACCGCGTCCTACATAAATGCCCGTGAGTTCATCCAGTTCATGTTCCGGCTGGGTGGCAAGCTCTACAGTCTCGCGAGCGATATCAGCTGCCTCGGTATCTGCCTGCGAACTGACTGACACATATTCGCCCGCAGCCATCGACATGGCGCCGGAAACAAGGCCTGCAACACCTGTAATAAGCACGGCTTCATGCGAAGTGCCGGCAGATGCTACGCCAATCAGTAGGCTGGCCGTGGATACGATACCGTCATTTGCACCTAATACTGCTGCACGTAACCAGCCAATGTGGTGTACCCGATGAAATTCAGAATGTCTCAAAATGATAGCCTCAATAAAACGTGCCTGCAGTATCGCAGGCCCGCTGGGTATTCAATGTGTTGTCATTGTAGCGTAGTCGCTGGATTATTCACGATCTTTCGTGACTTCTTTGTTACCGGTAATCATGCTTTTAATCAGATTTTCTTTATCAATGTAACTTGAGAGTAGTACCCCGCCAATATGTAAGGCAACCAACAATAAAGTTAGATTGGCAAAAAACTCGTGTAAATCCTCCCAAAACTCTTCACCATCTTTATTTTTTGATGCTTCGTCAGCATATGCATTCTTTTGCTCATCCTCGTCGGCATAAGCCGTTGTAATTATTGGCATGGCCAGAATGGTGTGGTTGTTGCTGGCGATGATACCTGCTAGTGGACCGGAGTTTTCTTCTACTGCATATAGTGCAAGGCCGGTAAATACCGTGGCTGATAAACTAAGCAGGAGTGCAATCACCATTGCGCCACCGGCAGGGTTATGCCCTGTATAGTGCTGTGGTTTTCGTTTCAGAAGGCCTGTCAGGTAGCCAAATACAGCTTTTGGGCTGTAAATAAAATCACGGAATCTTGCATGTTTACTGCCAATGAATCCCCAGATGATTCTTAATAAGACGACAGCGCCAACAATATATCCAGCCCATGTGTGTTGTGTCATGAAGTCATCTTCAGTGAAGTAGGCAGTAAAAAATGCAATCACTAAACACCAGTGACCGATTCTGACGAATGGATCCCAAACCTTTAGAGTCTTGAATGTGTCGTTTGTGTCTATATTTGTAATCATGCTAATCTCCTCAATTTACATTGCGATACAATCGACCTGATAAGTAAATCAAGTCGCGTTGGTGTTAATCATAGCTTGGTGATACTGTATGACAATGCGTCATTTGACTCATAGGGCAGTTAGGTGAATTAGGAATGGTTGATATGTCAGATGACATGGCGTTTGCGGAAGAGGCGCGCAATAAGCGGCTTGTTAAAATTGCAATCGTGCTTTATGGCGTGATTTTCATATTGATTGCGATGGATATCATCGGTGACTATGGCGATGGTATCCAGTGGAGTCATGTCATCGTAGAGTTGATAGTATTGATTGTTGCAGTGATTGGGTTGGGGTTGTTCTGGTGGCAATATCATCAGGTGACACAGGTTGCTTTACGTGTGTTGCAAACCGATCTGGTAACTGCGCAAAGAGAAGCGGTAATCTGGCGTGAAGAAAGTCGAGAGCTAATTGCTGGCTTGGCTACTGAGATTCAGAAGCAGTTCGCGCGTTGGCAGTTAACACATGCAGAAGCCGAGGTCGGGATGCTCTTGCTGAAAGGCTTGAGTCATCAGGAGATTGCGGATATTCGCATGTCCAGCGAGCGTACAGTGAGGGAACAGGCGAGATCTCTTTATCGAAAAGCCGGTATTTCTGGGCGATCATCCCTGTCGGCATTCTTTCTTGAGGATTTACTCCTGCCTAAGAGTGGCTCAATTTAAAAAATAAAGGCGACCATGGTCGCCTTTATGGATGAAGCCTGCTTAAGCTTATAGCAGTGGCACAATCAACAACGCCACGATATTGATAATCTTAATCAGTGGGTTAACTGCAGGGCCCGCTGTATCTTTATACGGGTCACCAACTGTGTCACCAGTTACTGCTGCTTTGTGGGCGTCGGACCCTTTACCGCCATGGTTGCCATCTTCAATGTATTTCTTGGCATTATCCCATGCGCCGCCGCCTGTACACATTGAAATAGCCACGAACAGGCCAGTTACAATCGTACCCATCAGCAAGCCGCCAAGTGCAACCGGGCCTAACAGCAGGCCGACAGCAACAGGCACAGCAACAGGCAAGAGTGATGGAACCATCATTTCTTTAATGGCAGCCGTGGTCAGCATGTCAACGGCTTTGCCGTACTCGGGCTTTGCTGTGCTTTCCATAATGCCTTTGATTTCGCGGAATTGGCGGCGAACCTCTTCCACCACGCTGCCGGCAGCTCGGCCAACGGCTTCCATAGCCATCGCTGCGAACAGGAATGGAATCAAGCCGCCAATAAACAAGCCAATAATCACTAGCGGGTCGCTCAGGTCGAATGACGCTGTGATTTGAGCCCCTTCAAGTTTGTGCGTGTAGTCCGCAAATAACACTAAGGCAGCCAAGCCAGCAGAACCAATGGCATAGCCTTTAGTGACTGCTTTTGTCGTATTGCCAACAGCATCCAGCGGGTCAGTCACATCGCGAACACTGCTAGGCAATTCTGACATTTCAGCGATGCCGCCGGCGTTGTCGGTGATCGGACCGTATGCGTCCAATGCAACTACGATGCCTGCCATGCTGAGCATGGAGGTCGCTGCAATGGCGATACCATATAGTCCCCCCAGATGATAAGCTGCCCAGATAGCGATACATACTGAAATCACAGGTAAAGCGGTTGATTTCATGGAGATGCCAATCCCGGCAATGATGTTGGTTGCATGGCCGGTGGTTGAAGCTTGGGCTACGTGCCTGACTGGCGCATAATCAGTACCGGTGTAGTACTCGGTGATCCATACCAGAGCGGCTGTCAGAATCAGGCCAACTGCACATGCGCCGAATAGCTGGTTGGCGGAAATAGCCAAATCCCCTGCCATCAAACCTTCAGGGAACATTTTGGTGGTGACAAAATAGAATGCGCCTAAAGATAAAACACCGGCAACAGCCAGGCCTTTATAAAGTGCAGGCATGACGTTCTTCATGCCGGGCGATGCTTTAACAAAGAAACAGCCGATGATAGAGGCAACGATTGATACCGCACCTAACATCAATGGATAAATGACACCATTTGCGCCAGCCGTTGTGATAAGCAGGCCGCCCAGTACCATCGTTGCAATCAATGTCACGGCATAAGTTTCGAACAGGTCAGCCGCCATGCCCGCACAGTCACCAACGTTATCGCCTACGTTGTCGGCAATCACGGCAGGGTTGCGAGGGTCATCTTCGGGAATGCCAGCTTCCACTTTACCTACCAAGTCCGCACCAACGTCTGCGCCTTTGGTGAAAATGCCGCCACCCAGACGAGCAAAGATGGAAATGAGAGAAGAGCCAAACGCCAAACCGATGAGTGGGTTCAGGTCGGTCGCAGCTTCACCGCCTAAAAAAGCATAAAAACCAGCAACGCCGAGTAACCCCAAGCCAACCACTAACATCCCGGTAATCGCACCGCCTTTGAAAGCGACATCCAATGCGGGTGCAATGCCATTGGTGGCTGCTTGTGCGGTGCGTACGTTAGCTTTAACGGACACGTTCATGCCGATAAAGCCGCATGCACCTGAAAGCACGGCGCCAACTACGAAACCGATGGCAGTTGTAATGTTGAGGAATACAGCAATTAGAATGGCTAGAATGATGCCGACGATGGTGATGGTTTTGTATTGACGGGCTAAATAAGCGGCTGCCCCTTGTTGAATAGCACTGGCGATTTCCTGCATGCGTGCATTGCCTGCTGGCAGCCCAGAAATCCATTTACTCATTACTGCTCCATACAGTACTGCTAGAATCGCAGCGCCGATGGCAATCATTAGTTCAACTGACATGACTTCTCCCTATCTGAATTTTTATCAATTACGTAACTTGCAATTACCTGAAATGAAAGCTTGTTGTAATACGTCAAAATAAAACTAGTGAAACCAAGTACTGACTTTTATTGCCTGTAGCCAAATTGTTGTTGTATTTGCTCCTTAATTCATACGGTGACTATTGTAACTAATTTGTAACAGCGACTCATTATTGCACTATTACGATTGCGCCACAACTGCTGAGCATATCGATGTACAGAGTCATTCTGAATTCTTGGCGAGCCTGGTCAGCGCGTCCCCAAGTGCAGTGCCAGACAGTTTTTCACCTAATTGTTTTAGCTGTTTTGCCGCAAGCGGACTGAGCTTTTTCAGTGTCTTTGGCTTGGGTTGAGGGGTAGATTTTACTTGCACTTTTACGCGAATTGCAGTAACTTCACACTCTTGCTTTTCTAGCTTAATCAATAAGCTAGGTATCAAAAGTTTAATTTTTGCAGCAACCGCATTGTTGTTTGCAAACACGGTGAACTGCTGATTTTTAATACCGGTAGCGTGGCTGAATTTTGCCAGGTTATCAGGTGCAATCGCCTCCCAGATTTTTTGCGCCGCCTGATTCTGCTGAGAGTGTTCGTTTAGTGCTATAAGTTCAGGCTGGCTGAGTAATGCGTTAAGTCGTTGCATGGTTGCTCGTACCGGCAGTGATTAGGAGTTGTATGAACATTATTTTAGTCTCAAATAACATGGCCAAAGCGAAAACGCTATCAGTGCTACAGGTCAGTATGATTTTGTTGGCGCTCGTACTTGTGCCATTGCTACTTGCGCTGTTGCTGATTGTGCCACAGGAGCCAGTCGCACAACAGGGGGTAAAGTCATTACTTCCCAAGCATTTGCACTTTTCGTTTAACAATCCGCAAAAGCATCTGGACGCCTATGCAATTCAGTTGGGTGAGATGCAGGCGCGTATGATGCGTCTGGATGCACAAAGTGAACGTCTGGCAAAGCTGGCGGGTGAGAAAAAAGCAGTTTCTAACAATGCGGCAGATGTAAAGCCGGTAGCTTTACCTGATAAGGCTCAGACCGCTAATCGTGGGGGCCCCTTGGTAAAGAGCGCACCTTTGACTGAGCCTGAGCTGCAAAAGAAGATTGCCGAACTGATGGCACAGATTGAGTTCAATACAGAGTATTTGAGTGATCTGGAAGCTAAGTTGCTGCAGCAAAGCGTGTTAAAGGATACATTGCCCAATAGTAGTCCTGTAGCTGCGGCCTTTAACTCATCCAGTTATGGTTGGCGTATCGATCCATTTAATGGCAATAAGGCGTTTCATGAGGGGTTGGACTTTACAGCCGCAACAGGTACCCCCATCTATGCTGCCGCTGGTGGAATCGTCTCGACTGCCGAGCAAACTCCCGATTATGGTAAAATCGTGAAAATCGATCATGGTTCCGGCCTTGAAACGCGCTACGCACATGCTTCAAGGCTGATGGTTAAAGCTGGAGACCGCGTAGAAAAAGGCCAGAAGGTTGCTGAAGTAGGCAGTACGGGTCGTTCGACAGGGCCGCATCTGCATTATGAGATCAGATTAAATGGCAATCCTCTGGATCCTAGAAAATACCTTAGAGCGAGTAATTAGAGGCATTATTTAATTTTTAGGCGTTGAAAAAACAATATTAATCCCCATCTATACTCTATGTTTTGCTATTTCACTTTAATTTTTGGCGCACTAGTTTAGTACCCCTCCGGTATTTCAAGTTTACAATCTCACATTTGACTCACATCTTAACTATTTAAAGTTGTTTATCCTCTAGCGGAAAGTCTTTCATTTCATGATATTCACGTTGTTCAAAAAATTATTCGGTAGCCGTAATGACAGGCTGGTTAAACAATATGCACAGAAGGTACAGCAGATTAACGCGTTAGAGCCAGCGATGCAGGCACTGAGCGATGAGGCTCTGCGAGCAAAAACCGCTGAGTTCAAGCAGCGTTATGCTAACGGAGAGACGCTGGAAAAACTTTTGCCGGAAGCTTTCGCTGTTGTACGTGAAGGTAGCCGTCGTGCTTTAGGTATGCGTCATTTCGATGTGCAGCTGATAGGCGGTATGGTGCTAAATGCCGGCAAAATCGCCGAGATGCGCACTGGTGAAGGTAAAACGCTGGTTGCGACATTGCCTGCATATCTGAATGCGCTCACTGGTAAAGGAGTGCACGTCATTACCGTGAACGACTACCTTGCCAAGCGTGATGCTGAGTGGATGGGTCGGCTTTATAACTTCCTTGGGTTGTCGATTGGTATCAACCTGTCACAGATGCAGAACGAGGCAAAACGCTTGGCTTATGCGGCCGATATCACGTACGGCACCAATAACGAATATGGTTTTGACTATTTGCGCGACAACATGGTTTACAGCCGTGAAGAGCGCGTGCAGCGTGGCTTGAACTATGCATTAATCGATGAGGTTGATTCCATTCTGATTGACGAGGCACGCACGCCGCTGATTATTTCAGGTCAGGCAGATGACAGCGTGGGGCTATACAGCCAGATTAACGATGTTGCAGCAAAGCTGATTGCGCAGGCGGAAGAAGAAGGCGAAGGCGATTTCTGGGTGGATGAGAAGGCGCAGAATGTCGTGATGTCTGAGCAGGGACATGAGCACGCTGAGGCATTACTCACAGAGGCGGGCTTGCTGGCAGAGGGCTCCAGCCTTTACGAAGCGTCTAACATTACTTTGGTGCATCATCTGTATGCATCATTGCGTGCCCGTAATCTGTACCATCGTGACCAGCACTATGTTGTTCGCAATGGCGAGATTGTGATAGTGGATGAGTTTACTGGCCGCATGATGTCTGGCCGTCGCTGGTCGGACGGTTTGCACCAGGCAGTTGAAGCTAAAGAGGGTGTGGAGATTCAAAAGGAGAACCAGACGCTAGCTTCCATTACTTTCCAGAATTATTTCCGTATGTACAGCAAGCTGTCAGGGATGACGGGTACGGCTGATACCGAAGCTTATGAGTTTAATCAGATCTATAATCTGGAGACGGTGGTCATTCCAACACATCGCCCAATGCAGCGCAAAGACGCGATGGATAAAGTATATAGAACCGCACGTGAGAAATATGAAGCGGTGATTCTGGATATTAAAGACTGTCAGAGTCGTGGTCAGCCAGTGTTGGTGGGTACGACTTCGATCGAAAACTCAGAACTGATTTCCAAGCTGCTGAACGAAGCCAAATTGGAGCATCAGGTGCTGAATGCCAAGCAGCATGAGCGTGAGGCGCATATTATCGAGCAGGCGGGTCGCCCGGGTGTGATTACCATCGCGACGAATATGGCAGGTCGCGGCACTGACATCGTGTTGGGCGGCAATCCGGAAACCGAGGTTGCTGAAGTTCAGGCAGATGCAGCGTTGACCGATGCGCAAAAAGAAGCGCGTATCGCGGAGATCAAAGCTGCATGGCAGCTACGCCATGACGGTGTGCTGGCCGCAGGCGGTTTGCATATTGTAGGTACAGAGCGTCATGAATCACGTCGTGTAGATAACCAGTTACGTGGTCGTTCAGGTCGTCAGGGCGATGCAGGCTCAAGTCGTTTCTACCTGTCTCTGGAAGACCAGTTGCTGCGTATTTTTGCCTCTGACCGCGTTTCTGCCATTATGGCAAAACTCAATATGCCAGATGGTGAAGCGATTGAGCATCCTTGGGTGACGCGTGCGATTGAAAATGCGCAGCGCAAAGTGGAAGGCCGTAACTTCGATATTCGTAAACAATTGCTCGAGTATGATGATGTCGCCAATGACCAGCGTAAAGTCGTTTACGAGCAACGTAACGAATTGCTCGAAGCAACAGACGTAGGCGAAACGATCAAGGCGATGCGCGAAGATGTGCTTGTTACAATCATGGCAACCCATATCCCACCTGACAGTGTTGAAGAGCTGTGGGATGTGCCTGCGCTGGAGCGTGAACTCAAAGCTGAGTATGGTCTTGAGATTCCTCTGCAGAAAATGCTGGAAGAAAATCCTGATCTGCATGAGGAGACTTTACGTGAACGTATCCTGGAAGCGGCAAATGCTGCTTATCAAGTGAAAGAAGAGCTGGCTAGCCCTGAGATTCTGCGCCAGTTTGAACGCTCAGTGATGTTGCAAAGCCTGGATAATCACTGGCGTGAGCATTTGGCAGCGTTGGATCATTTGCGTCAGGGTATTCACTTGCGCTCTTATGCACAGAAAAATCCAAAACAGGAATATAAACGCGAGGCTTTTGAGCTGTTTGAAGCGTTATTGAACACTGTGAAAACCGAAGTGACTAAGGTAACAATGCTGGTGCAGGTGAAGACCGAGGCGGATGTAGAAGCCGTTGAAAAGCCGGTTGAAGTGGAAAACGTGCAATATCAACATGCTGATTATGATGAGGCATTAGCTAATCCTGCCTCGCCAGAAGAAGAGGCATTGTTAGCCAGCGGCCAGCCTGTTGTTCGCGAAGGGGTTAAAGTCGGTCGTAATGATCCTTGTCCATGTGGGTCTGGCAAGAAATATAAACAATGTCATGGCGTGTTAAGCTAGGGCATAGTCAGTAGAAAGCGTTGAGTATGTCTGGGAATACAACTGAAGAAGTTCAGTCACCTTGTATCGGTGTTTGCAGTATGGATGAGTCAACCGGATTCTGTCATGGCTGCTATCGCACCATAGATGAGATTAAAGGTTGGTGGGATATGGGTGTGGAGCAGCAAAAGAAATTGCTCACCACCCTGGAAGAGCGCCAACTGCAAGCAGTGAGTTTTGACTAGGTATAGCGTTTGTAACAATTAAAACTGCAGGTTTTCAGTTTGATATTTTAGAGCCAAGGATAACGTCTTGGCTTTTTAGTGCCTCCAGAATCTCTTTTCCAAAGGCAATAATCTTTTCTGGGGCAGGATGATTCAGTTCATCGGCAATCAAAGTAAGTGCTTGCTTACCTGTAACATTTTGATTCCTATTTAAAATGTCGATAAGCCGATAAGTTACTGGGTTCAATTCCATGAATTTTACGTTATCAGCATGGTTACGATAGACCAGGAGTTGCGTGCTGGATTTTTCATGTATTTTGCTACGGCGCGATAGCTTGTGTACCGCGTAGTCATAATTTAGCAGTCGCATCGCAGGTGTAAATATCGGTATCTGCGTGATTAAGTCACCTACCGGGTTAATCGGACCGCCTGCATCTTTGTCGTCAGGTAAAGTTGCCACCAGTAACTCTATCCATTCATAATGGCATAGCTCAGTCAAATATGGCGGCAGCAGTAGGTGAGTGTCGTTATCTGTATGTTCCAGAAAGCTTAAAAACTCTTCAGGTATTTTTCTGAACATAGGGCTATCAGCGGAATGCTCACGCAAAAAAGCGCGTATCAGTTTAGTCCAAAGCCGCTTGCCAAGCATCTGTTGTGCTACAGGAAAGCACGCTGAGACTGATTCAAACAGGTTATTAAAAACGATCTCTTCATATACTGCCATACCTTCTGCTATAACTCCATCAGGACGAGGGTGGCTCAGCGGGTCACGGATATGTGCGGTAAAGGATAGCTGGTAACGCTGGAAGCCAGGTAGCTTACTGTTCATTCTAACTTTTCCGTCGGGGAGCCGTGGGCTGATTTTGCTGTTGTAGCTTGCTGATATGGTTGACCTCATTCATCAAGATATCCAACGGTGGGATATTGTTGTCTCTCTCCAGCAAAGTGGGAAAAGTGCCAAAGCGTTGATAGACATCTTCCAGCAGCGCCCAAACAGGGTCAATGATATCTTCGCCATGTGTATCTACCAGTAATTGGGGTGTTTGCTGTAAATGACCTGCAATATGGCTGTAAATAATGCGCTCACTTGGGATGCCGTTCAGGAATGCATGCGGATCAAAGCCGAAATTGACGCTGTTCACGTAGATGTTATTGATGTCTAGATGGAGTAGGCAGTCAGCTTCTTCTAGTACCGCATTGATAAATGCCAGTTCACTCATTTCTGAAATAGGCGCTGCGACATAGTAGGATGCATTTTCGACACCAATACGTTGCCCTAGCATATCTTGCGTCTGGCGTATCCGTTTGGCGACATAATGTACTGCTTCTTCAGTGAAAGGAATGGGTAGCAGGTCGTACAGATAGCCAGCTTTACCTTGATAGCCATCCGTTGAATAGCTGAGATGTTCGGTATAGATCGGGATGTTATATCGTTGCAGGAAGTCTTTAACCTGCTTCAGAAAAGAAACGTCTAGCGGACTCAAGCCGCCTAAAGACAGGCATAAGCCATGACAAACGATGGGGTAGCGCTCTGCAAACCAGTCAAGCTGCTTTGCTTTTACCCCACCCGTTTCAATCCAGTTTTCAGGCGCGATTTCTACAAAGTTGATATTTGCAATTAGCTGCTGTCCGTAGTGTGATTGAATCTGGGGTATCAGCTCGCGCTTGAGCCCCAGACCAACTCCTTGGATTTGGCTTGCGATGGCCATCACTAATGGTCAATGGAAGTGTTAGTGCTGACTTCTTATTTCTTCTCGCCGCCGCATGCACCTTCTTTCATTTTTTCAGCAGAGCAGGCGCCTTCTTTCATCTTTTCTGCTGAACATGTGCCTTCTTTCGCTTTGTCATGGCTGCACGCCCCCTCTTTTGATTTGGCTTCTTTTTTCTTGCTCGCACCGCATTTACCTGTACCGCATTTGCCATCTTTGACTTTTGTCTCATGGTGATCGGCCACTTGGTAGCCAGAAGCAAGCGACTTCATCGCAAATGGATTCTCTGCTGCATTGACAGTGGTAGTCGCGATAGATAATGCGAATGCGCTGCCAATCGCCAGAGAAATCGTTTTTTGTGTTTTGTTCATGGTAAATCCTTTCAAAATAATCATGGGTCTTAGGAAGCAAAGCACTTATTAAAGTGTGATAACTTCCTGAAATGGTTAATAAAAATAGATACTACAGTCGTTCTAAAATCACAGAGCCTAAATTCAGGCAGCTTGTGCGCTGTTT
>Ga0172373_10007044_pt1 | contig 14738 bp, 13 predicted proteins | sample Lak10m_2_FD_114546 | JGI IMG/M metagenome (GOLD analysis project Ga0172373, IMG submission 114546) | Freshwater microbial communities from Kabuno Bay, South-Kivu, Congo - kab_092012_10m | ecosystem: Environmental > Aquatic > Freshwater > Lake | place: Democratic Republic of the Congo... | reverse complement strand
TGGTGACTCTGGAATTGCTTGAAGAAATGTTGTCTGAATATAAAGGCACTTTGTTACTCATCTCGCATGACCGTGCATTTATGGACAACGTCGTCACCTCAACTTGGGTGTTCGATGGAAAAGGTAATATTGATGAATACATTGGTGGTTACCAAGACTACTTGGAGCAACGACCAGATCAGAAAGTCGTTGATCAAAAGAGTGATGTAAAAAAGGCACAAGCCAAGGCTGAAGCTGCTGCATTGGCTGCCGCAACTCCAACGCCAAAGAAAGTGAAGCTAAGCTATAAAGATCAACGTGAGCTTGAGCAACTTCCTGCTGAAATTGAGAAATTAGAAGCAGAACAAACTGAACTTTCAGAGAAACTAGCGGATGGTTCATGGTTTGTTTCTGACGCGAATGCAGCGACTTTAGCCAGTCAACGCTTAGCTGAAATTGATGAGCTATTACTTGAAAAATTAGAGCGTTGGGATGTATTAGAAAATCTTAGCAAAGGTTCATAATTCATTTCACAAGCCCAATCTTCAGGATATTACATAGTAATTTGAAGATTGGGCTATTCCCATAGATGTTTACTTCCCTCATCTCGTATAAGAATAAAAAAATAAGGCTGAGCTTGATCTTTTAAATCCATCCACCCAAGCACTGTATTTTGATCAATACGCCTAAAAACATCATGAATCGGTTTTTCATCATAAATCATGGTGGCAGATGATTTACCTCTAAACTCAATCACCCTTAATCTTGCTTTACTTTTATCTGTTTTGAGCAATCTCAATCCTCTCACCAGATACTTACTCTTACTTTTTAAAAGACTTAAATCTAAGCCTAATGGCAACCATTTCGGATCAATACTAAATAAGTTGGAACTTTTTGGGTTCAGTAAAACCAGTGGAAATACTGTTTCATCGTCTATAAATTTTTCCCATACCAATTTGCTTTATCCAACAGACCATTCATTGGATGACCAGTGATGACTTCCAAACCTTTCCATTGACCATGCATAAACTCGCAATCAACACTCTCGAAATGATCAAAATAATTCATCATTTCCTGAGTATCCATTTTCTTGCCATCAAATATTTCTGAAATATTCATCTGTCTTTTTACCTTAGTTATTTTAGCTATCCCTACAATCAATCTATTAAATAACTGATTTTTTATACAGCACTTCAATAGAGTAAAAATCAACCACCATTCTATGATTTTTATTGTCAATACAACAAACCTCCTAGAACAATTATTAGAAAAGCAACTTCGTGTTACACTTCGCAAAAATTCAACTTATTTACGCATCTAAGTATATGAGCCAACAACAGTCTTATATTCCTGGCGAATTTCGATGGGAATTTTTACTTCCAAAATACTGGAAAATTTGGATCGCCATTATTTTCCTTATGCTTTTGGCTATTCTGCCTTGGGCAATTCAATGGCGCTTAGCACATGGACTAGCAGCATTATGTTGGTATCTATTAAAATCCCGTCGTAAAACCACGCTAAAAAATTTAGAAGTTTGTTTTCCTGAATGGTCGCCTGCCGAAGTTGAAACTCAAGCCAAACAGGTGTTTGTCGACATGATGTTAGGTATGTTTGAAACTCTAAATGCGTGGTATTGTCCACATTGGTTTAAAGGTCGACATACCATAGAAGGCTTAGAGCATATCCTTGATGCCAAAGCCCAAGGTAAAGGCATATTGTTACTCGGCACACACAGTACCTTGCTTGATGCGGGTGGTTATATTTGTGCTCAATACTTTGAACCCGATGTTGTTTATCGACCACAGAATAATCCAATGTTGGATATGTTGATTTATCGTTGTCGAGCGACTATTTATCAACAACAAATTGATCATGATGATATGCGAGGCTTAGTACGTCGTTTAAAAGATGGCGGTGCTATTTGGTATAGTCCAGATCAAGATTTTGGTTTAAAACAAGGTGTGATGGCTCCCTTTTTTGGTGTGCCTGCTGCAACCGTGACTGCGCATCGTCGTTTATTAAAAATCTCTAAGTCCGTTGCAATTCCATTGTATTTTTACCGTTATGGTGATATCCGCAATCCACAATATAAAGTACTCATCGAACCAATCGTCGAAAATATGCCAAGTGAAGATGAAGTAGATGATGCGATTCGTGTAAATAAAATTATTGAGGCTCAACTACGTATTGCACCGACACAATGGATGTGGTTTCACCGTAGATTCAAAACTCGAGCAGAAGGTTACGAAAAAATCTATTAGACATAAAAAAATCTGTGTCCGAAGACACAGATTTTTTGCTTATTAAGGTAGTGGTCGATTTACAAAAATTGTTTTAATGTTTGATGAAGATGTGATGCCACCTTCTGCCAAGACAGAACGACCATCCAATAAATGCCATCCCAATAAACCCTGATGTGTAATACGTTCATCCATCAAACTAGTTGTGTCACCACTATCTAATACGCTGTCTTCAAATACTTTGTATTGAATAGAAGCAGCTAAGTTTGGTTGAGTACTGTCTTTTTCAAATACAAAACCAACTTGACCATTTGGTAATTCGAGTTCAAAACGATAGATAAAGCCCTGAGCCTTTTGTGCATCTAGAATTGCTTGAACTTCGCTCGCTTTAGCATTCGATGTTGAGGCAATCCAACGATATTGATAAGTTCCATTATGGACATTGCTATTACTACAAGCAAAAGCAAACTGAGATCCGTAAATATATTCAGCGAAGAAGATTCGACATCCTTGACCACCGAATTGATTTGCAACACCTTCCCACAGAGCCTTATCTCGTACTGATGATTCGGTTACTTCTTTAGTCGTGATTGCGTATACAGCTGTATCCCCAACACGTTTCTCAAAAATATTATTGTAGAGAGATGGATTGCTATCAGCGAGTCGAACGACTGCTTGTTGTTTAAATAAAAAGCCTAATGCTGCTTGTTGAACAATTTGTGTTTTCCATAGTGAATAACGTGCGCTTGCTGTGGCAGCCGCACCATCAAGAACTTTATATTGATATTTTAATGCCGTTGTCGCGTTATCTTTAACATAGATGTTTCGATCATCACGTGCGTCAATATATAACTCAAAAGATGCTGTCGATGACGTTGTTCGGGTATCAAAATTTGCTAAGTTCAGACGATAGCCCGCATTTGCCTGTGCATCTAATTGTAATTGTAATTTTTGTAAGCTCGGCTGAACATCTGCCAATATGCCTTTAGATGAAGATACAAAAGTCGTTGGTGCTTTTCTTTGGAAACGTTGAATTGATGATTTCTTCCAACAGAGCTGCGTTGCATTTAAGTTTATTGATTGAACAGTACGATCAATTTCACTGCCTATAGGATTCGAAATATTTTCTAACAAGCAAAACGTGTTTGCATCTCTAAAAGCGACAACCCCCTGTTGACCTGATGCGGAGCTACGACTACGTATCGTTGCGATGTGGTATTTGGTTAAATTAGCAGTGATTTGATTCCCCATATTTTCAACCACAATTCCTGTAGCAGGCCCACCATCCAAAGCTAGATCACCCTTCACTGCTCCTGCACATTGAGGTTCTGTGTATTGTTCACTATCCACGACCATATCAAATGAATTTGTCCCAGTTCGATAATTTTCAACAACTAATCGATAAGCCCCAAATGATGAGTTATTACAAAAGGTCGATTCCCATGTTCCTGCTAAAGCTTGGGCAGGGGTTGGTGTCGGCGTTGGAGTCGGCGTAGGTGTTGGCGTAGGTGTTGGTGTTGGTGTTGGTGTCGGTGTTGGTGTCGGTGTCGGTGTCGGAGTTGGCGTCGGTGTTGGTGTTGGTGTTGGTGTTGGTGTCGGTGTTGGTGTTGGTGTCGGAGTTGGCGTCGGTGTTGGTGTTGGTGTCGGAGTTGGCGTCGGTGTTGGTGTTGGTGTTGGTGTTGGTGTTGGTGAATTATTAGATGAAGAGCTTCCGCCACATCCAACTAAAGCTACACAAGTAACGCTTAAGGCAAGTTGAGTCCATATATTTTTCATGATTTCACCCTCTGTGTGAATTTTTCACATATAATACATGTGAAAATTTAACACTTTTCTGCTTGAGTGCAAATATTTTTATGCTTAAATTAATAACAGAAGGTCAAATCTTTGGATTAACAGGTTAAAAAGTATGGATGCACAAATTAATTTAATTAATCAATTCAAAGCATTGCCAAAAAATTGGAATGATTGGTTATTAGAAAATTTAGAACGCGGCTGTAATCCAGATGATTTAGCTAAGATTTTGCTACAAGAAGGTTTAATTGATTTAGATAAGGTTGGTTTTGAGAGCAACAATGAATATTCACAAAACTACGCTTGGCTCGAACAACTTATTGCTAAAAAACATGATTACATCTCAAACAATTTAAATGCTCATCAAAAAAAATGGATTGCTGAAGCTGTGCTAGAAGAAAAATCCAAAGTCGAGATCTACCAGACACTTAAAGCACAAGGCTTAAATGAAATTGATATTGCAGCAGAGATCGTTGAGTTAAATCAGAATCCCTATTTTCAAATCGCTCAACAACAGCATTTTTTAGTCAAAAAACGAGATTGGTTATTGGATACTCTTGATCGTTATGCACGACTCCATACTGGTTACTCACAAGTAAAACGAATTTCCACACCAAGTTTTGAACAGTTTATTCAAGATTATTACAGCAGAAATCTACCTATAATTTTTAACAATGCGATTGATCATTGGAGTGCTCTAAAGCATTGGTCTCCACAATATTTTAGAGACACGATCGGTCATAAAAAAATTGAGGTTCAATTTAATCGAGAGCAAGATCCATTATTTGAGCGAAACTCTATTCAGCATAAAACCCAAATGAGCATGAATGATTATGTTGATTTGATTGAACAAAATTCTTATTCCAATAACTTTTATATGACTGCAAATAATGCAAAAGCCAGTCAATCTAGTTTGTCTGAACTCTTTAAAGATATTGGCGACTTTCACAATTACACTGATCACAGCCAAGTTTTTGAACGAAGTTTTATTTGGTTTGGTCCTAAAGGTGCATTCACGCCATTACATCATGATTTAACTAATAACTTTCTAGTTCAAATCTATGGTAGAAAGAAAGTCACTTTGATACCCGCAATGCAAGTGCCTCATTTATATAATGACGTTGCGGTGTTTAGTCAGATCGCAGACCCTCATCAACCTCATATCACGGAACAATTTACCGATCTAAAACATTGTTCAAAAATTGAATGTATCTTAAATCAGGGTGATTCTTTGTTTATTCCAATAGGCTGGTGGCATTGTGTAGAAAGTCTAGATGTCTCCATAAGTGTATCTTTTACTCATTTTAATCTTGATAATGGCGGGGCTGAGAAATTCCCCCAATCCACTCATCATGATTGAGTTTGAGAAATAACTAAAGCATATCGATTTTTAAGGTATCTCTATGGCAAAACCAACCGACCAAATGATCATCCACACTGAGCAATCGCAGCAAAATGTTCAAGGGGTTATTCCTCAAGATGCTGAAACCACGTTGGAAAGTATCTTTCCAATGATGCAGCATATTGCCCGTTGGTTAATTCATTCTGGAGTTGGATATACCGATTTTGTCGCTGCCTTAAAGCCTATTTTTTATGAACAAGCTTTGGCTGAATTAGAGCGCATTCAACAAAATAAGACCGATTCAGCAGTCAGTTTATTATCTGGATTGCATCGGAAAGATGTTAGTGCCTTTAGACAACAAGCAAATCAAGCCATGACTGAAGTGCAACCTAATTTTGCTATTAGTGTCCCTGCTCGTGTGATTGCAAGATGGATTGCTTTGGATCTTCCCCATCAAATTCCTGTCTCTGGCGATGGAAATAGCTTTGAAGGATTGGTCAGACATATTTCTACCGAAAAGCATCCTCGTTCAATTTTATTTGAATTACAACGATTAGGCGTCGTTGAACAAAAAGGAGCTGATGTTGTTTTACAACAACAAAGCTTTACGCCTGATAATCAAAAGCAAGAAAGTAAAGCATTATTCTCTGCAAACCTAACAGATCATCTTGCCGCTGGAATAGACAATTTCATTAGCGAAAAAACATTTACGCATCTTGAGCAAGCTGTACATGCAGAAAAATTGACGCTCAAATCTATTGAATCATTGCGACAACTCAGTGTTGAGCTATGGCAAAACATGGCTAAACAACTGTTAAATGCCGCGATTGAATGCTGTGAACAAGATCAGAATCAAAATGATGCTAAGTACGAGTTCCGCTTAGGAATTTATCAATATGATAAGGAAATAAGATTTCAAATACCTTATCAATATAAAGGTAAATAACAATGAAAAAATTATCGTTATCGGTATTGCTGTGCAGCATTACACTATCTTTGGCTGCTTGTGGTGACAACTTTCTAGCTGCAAATGTTAGCCTAGGAGGTAGTGGTTCAGGTACACAAAAACCTGTACCTGGTGGTAACGATAATTCATCTAATCCATCTACTGGCGATGGTGATGAACGCTATGAATATGTCGCAAGAATTCCCGCTGAAACCCTCAGTACCTGTTCAGGCGTAGAGCGTCGTATGAGATTCATTGATACTGAAAGTAAACAGCCACTTCCAGTGGATACAATCCGTTCCATTTCAATTTCTCCATTACAAATTGAAATACGCAATACGACACCAAACTATATTTATGAAATGACACCTTTATGCCGTCATATTGATTTCAAGATCGGCACGATGGATATAGAAGCCAGTCAATCTTTTAAATGCAGTAGAGATCAAGATAGTATTCAGGTATTAAAACCATTTGAGACTAGAACTTACGAAGTTGATTTAAAATTCGCAGAAACACAAGAACCAATTACCGTAAATTATTATGCATTTTACAGCGCTGAACTCCCTTCAACTGATACCATCTGGGATAAATGCGATGTGGCTCAAGCAACTGTATTAATGCATAAACGCTTGATTCCTAAAACAGAAGATGATGATACATCTATCGAATTTCCAACAGAAGCAGAACCAGCTCAGTAGGATGTTTAATAAAAACAAACAATGATTGAATTCAATGATATAAATTAAAAAAATTAAAACCCGAGTTTCGCATCCTGCAAAACTCGGGCAAATAAGGTTGTGCTTTCACATCTTTGTTATTATCTTGCTTCCGTAGCAGGCATCATATCCATAATGCATTTTCCATCTCAGCGTCGCTATCCTTAAACGGAAATCCATTCCTGCGTCCATGTGCTGATGTATTTAGAATAAATCTTTTAAGTAGATTAGACCATTCGTTATGGACCTAAATCCCTGTACGTTATGGCTTACAATACTCCTTGTCTACTTTCCTTTTCCATCGCTTGTTTATGAGGTTGTGCTAACTCATCCACAACAATTTTTTCTTCTTTTTCAGCCTTTTCTATACCATCTTGAATCGCCTCTTTCGCCTCTTGCTCATCATCAACCGTTTGCTCCAACTCTTGTTGCTGTTGTTCAAAAATACGACCCGTTTGTAAAACCACATAAATTGGAAAATGATCTGAACCAATATGTGCCAATCTTTTCATATCAACCAAAGCAAAATCTGTACTGTGGAAAATGTGATCGAGTGACCATCTTAATAGTGGATAATCGGCATGAAAGGTATTCATGAAATAACGACCAACACGTGGATCTAATAAACCACTGATTCTCTGAAAAAGACGCGTTGTTCGTGACCATGCCACATCATTTAAATCCCCCATCACGATGCAACTCTGATCGAGGTCTTTAATTTGGTCACCTACAATTAATAATTCTGCATCTCTTAAAGTCGAGTCTTTAGCTTCCGTTGGACTCGGAGGCTTAGGATGCAAGCAATATAGCTGCACTCTCAGGCCAGAAGACAAGGTTAAAGTCGTATGAATGGAAGGGATCTCATCACTTAAGATAAATTTCACTTCTGTATCGTGCAATGGCAAGCGGCTATATAGATGCATACCATATAAGTTATCTAAAGGTACGGGCACGCGATAAGGATAATCTTGTTCAATGTTAACTAACGCATTTTGCCAACTTGAATCTGACTCTAATGTCAGCACAACATCAGGTTTTAATGTGTCTATATGCTCAAGTAATAAATGATATTTATCATTTGGCGTCAACACATTGGCAACCAGCAATGAGATTTGCTGGTTTTCATTGATTTGCTCAGGCTTAACTTTTTGAACTTGTTTTTTCCAAATCGGGGTATATGGAAGAACCATTTTCAACTGATAAGCGATTGCTGCGACCAATCCAACAAACAGCAACTCGGTAGTCAAGGTCCATTCGGGAATGGCAAATAACATGGCAAAAAAGGCGAAGAGACCGAGTGCCAGAATCTGTAAACGCGGAAAGTCCGCACCTCTAAACCACCACTCCTCTCTGGGGATTAATGACCAAAACGAAAGCCATATAACCAATACTGCACAAATCTGAATCCATATCATGTTCATTTTTCTCGTGGGGATGTCTTAGATTCTCAATAAAGTTATGGCTTTATCAATTTTCTATCTAATACAAACAAATTATTCCACTCAATTAAATTATCGTTTTATTTACGTAAAGCTTGCAGTTGTGGTCGCTTTTGATACACTCAAACCCCTTAAAAGTTTTTTGAAATACCGAGGCACAATGACATGAAAGTAGGTCTGGTCGGTTGGCGTGGGATGGTGGGTTCTGTCCTTATGCAACGTATGGTTGAAGAGAATGATTTTGCTCATATTGAGCCATTCTATTTTTCTACCAGTAATGCAGGTGGCGAAGCGCCTTCATTTGGTGGTAAGACTGCTCCAGCACTTATGGATGCTTCAGACATTAAGAGTCTGAAACAAATGGATGTCATTTTAACCTGCCAAGGTGGTGACTATACCTCTGATGTATTCCCGAAACTCAAAGCTGAAGGTTGGGATGGTTATTGGATTGATGCTGCGTCTACCCTTCGTATGGCGGATGATGCAATCATCGTACTTGATCCAGTAAACTTAAATGTGATTAAAGATGGTTTAGTCAACGGAACTAAAACTTTCGTTGGTGGTAACTGTACAGTTTCACTTATGTTGATGGGTTTAGGTTCACTTTTCCAAAATAATTTGGTTGAGTGGGCTACCTCAATGACTTACCAAGCAGCTTCTGGTGCTGGTGCGCAAAACATGCGTGAACTCATCACGGGTATGGGCTATTTGTACAACAATACTAAAGAATTACTAGATGATCCAAAATCTGCGATTCTTGATATTGATCGTCAAATTGCTGACTTACAACGTGGTGAAGGTTTCCCTAAAGCAAACTTTGGCGTGCCACTCGCTGGTTCATTGATTCCATACATCGACAAACAACTCGAAAGTGGTCAATCAAAAGAAGAATGGAAAGGCCAAGTTGAAACCAATAAAATCTTGGGTAATCAACAAATCGTTCCAATTGATGGTCACTGTGTTCGTATCGGTGCAATGCGTTGTCACTCACAAGCAATCACTTTAAAGTTGAAAAAAGATGTTGCGCTTGATGAAATTGAAGACATGATTCGCAACTCTAGCCAATGGGCTAAAGTCGTTCCAAATACTCGTGAAGCTTCAATGACTGACCTGACGCCTGTTGCAGTAACAGGTACTTTAACTGTTCCTGTAGGTCGTTTACGCAAGCTAAATATGGGTAAAGAATATTTAGGTGCATTTACAGTAGGCGATCAGCTACTTTGGGGTGCTGCTGAACCTTTACGCCGTATGCTTCGTATTTTAGTTGAATACAAGAACGCTTAAGCAAAAACACCTAAAAATCAAAAGCCGATCACACTTGATCGGCTTTTTTATGTTTTCACTTTTGAAGAATTTACAATTCATTTACATCACGTTAATGTATACTTTTACACGACTATAACATCACTTTTTCATGGATCGAGATGACTGTTTATAACAAATTAAAAATTGCCATTTTAGCCATATTTTCTTCGCAACATCTTTACGCAATTACACTCGATCCGTTGCAAGTTCAATCTGCGCCTGGGGAATTACTTTACGCTGAGATGAGTTTTCATCAAGCAGACACGAACTCAAAACTAGAAGTGAGTTTAGCTACGCCTGAAGATTTAATGATGATTGGCGCAGCACACCAACCACCATCTGGTTTAAATTTTTTTACAAGACGCAATAGCCAAGGCGAAGGAACGATTGTTATTACTTCCACACGCCCAATGACTGAAGCTGAATTAAATATTATTTTAAAAATTCAGGAAGGTAGCGCATCACATTTAAAACATATCCGACAGCCTATTCGTAGATCTGTTGATCCTGTTTTAGCTAAATCAATTGCCGAAAAACCGCTTACACCTAAGTTTATTGTGAGTGAAAAAGATATCGCATTAAACTTACCAGTGAGTACTCGATTTAATGCCAATACATCTGAGTCAAAAGAGCAAAGTTTAAAACAAGAAACTTTGCTGAATGCACCATATAAACTTCCTCCTGTTTTAAATAATGATGATTCTTCAGTAAATGCTGAAGCTATTTCAATTGCACCACAACCAAGTGCGCAGCCAAATACGTTACAACAAACAGCCTCAGCAAATAATAACGTCAATGCTGAACAAGTTACCCAAGCTCCTGCACCTTCGAAAGTCGTTGAGTCTTCGCAAACACCACCGACGGATCTCAATAGTGAAAAAACGATTGCTCGTCAGGACATGAAAAAGGTGGAAACAACACCAACTCAACAAAAAGCTCAACAACCTAACAAAACTCAGCAGGCAAAAGTCAAAGCACCTGAGCAGAAAAAACTAAATTCTGACAAAACCCAACAACACGTAGTTCAACGCAATGAGTCTTTGTGGAGTATTGCACAGCAAATCGCAAGTCAGACACAACAGCCAGTAACACAAGTCATGTCTCAAATTAAAAAACAAAACGAACATGCATTTATTGGGGGTAATCAAAATAGAATACGCCAAGGTTCACGTTTAAACTTTAATCTAAGCAATATTCCAAGTCGTCCAGCACAAAATACTAATCAGCTTGCAGCACAAACCACAACTGTACCTAATGGACGTACCAAATACCGTTTACAACAAGCTGAAATGTCTCTAGTTGCCGAGAGTAATCAAGATTCCAGCACAGGAAGTGCGAAGAAGGACACATTACAACAAAAAACCAGTGCTGACTTATCATTAAAAGTTATGACAGCAAGGGAAAAAACCGTTACATTACAACGAAACGTGACTCAGTTAGAGTTGGCATTGCGTCAAAAGGAACAGCGTATCCAGCTATTAAATGCTCGACTGGCTGAATTACAAGAGCAACTAAAAGCTCAACAGGAAACTAAAAAGCCAACACGCTAGGTTACGAGAAGATTCTCATAAATTTACACTAAAAGCTGCTCTAATCTTTAAGGGGTGAAGATCATGTCAACTATCATCATTGTATTGTTAGTTATTGTATTAGTCGTTGCGATCGTTTTAAAAAAACGTGCTGACAATGAAAATACAGCAACTCCTAAAAAAGGAGGTGCAGCCAAACCTCAAAAGAAAGCAGCATCAAAAAAAGTTGCGACCAAATCAACACCTATTGCTGAAGTCGAAACACAACAACAGACAAATAAAGTTCAAGCCAATACACCTGTACCAACACAACTGAAAGAAAAGATTGAGCAACTTATTCTTGCTAATAACTTTCAAGCTGCTGAAGCTCAAATCAATCAGGCACTTAAAACAGATGATTCTCAGCATGACTTATATATCTTATTGTTAGATCTTCACATCGCTCAAAAAGATGATTTTGCAATTAATCAGTTGATTAAACATTTACAAGATTTAGAACTAAATTCACTGATCCAAACTGCACTGGACAAGAAAAAAGAATACGAAAGCAATAAACCTTCAGATGCTTTAGAATTTCATTCTAGCAAAGGCCATTTTGGTCAAACATCAACTATTATTGAAACTCCTGTACAAGATAATTCAGCAGATTTTGATGCATTGGTTGCTTCACCTAGCCCAGCTGAATCATTTGATCAACTTCAAACGGAAGTTACACCGCCTCCAGTTGAAGAGCCAAAAATAGAAGCTGAACCTACTCCTGAAGTTAAACCTTTAGATTTTAGTTTTTCTTTTGAACAAAAAGAAACTGCTGAACCTGCAATAGAGATTGAAACCAAATCCTCGCCTGAACCTGAACTAACAGAATCGAAAGATCAAGCCCCTCTTGAATTTTCTTTCAACATCGAACCTACAACCTCACCTACTGTCACTGAACAGGAAGTCAAAGTTGAAGAAACCAAATCTGGTCTAGATTTTAGTTTTGCTGATCTTGAACTGAAAACCCCTGGACCTGAAACAAAAACTGAAGCACCAATTCATTTAGATTTAGACTTCAATCAACCTGAAGTTAAGCTTGAAGAACAGCCAGTCTTTGACAAAACGGCATTTACATTTGAGATTAACGAACCGACAACGGCTGAAGAAACTCAACCTGAACTCATCACACCAGTCTCTCAAACAGCACCTGCTCTTTCAACTAACGATCCTTTAATGCAATCTTTTCCAGATTTGCAAACTATGGACGAAGCTCAACTTAATCTTGATCTAGCAGAACAATATATTGAATTAGGTGCTTATGAATCTGCGCGAGTTATATTGCAGACCAATCAATCACTTTTTAATCAAGATCAACAACAATACGTAGAAAAGTTACTGAATAAAATAGCTTCCTAAATTTGATCAGTCTAATATAAGCAGTCTCTCGGACTGCTTTTTTTATGATGAAAAAAATTGCTTTGATCTACATGGGTGGTACGTTTGGCTGTGTCGGTAATCCGTTAATGCCAATGCCTGAAAATGAGTTTATTCCCTTACTTGAAAAAGTCATTCCACCCCATCTTGACGTTGATTGTTTTGCAGCACCTAGTATAAAAGACAGTAGTGCTTGTACGGCTGTAGATTGGCTGAAGCTTATTCAGCAAATTCAAGACCTTCAACTCAAAAACTATCAACATTTTGTCATCATTCATGGCACTGACACACTCAGTTATGCTGCAGCGACACTTGCACGTTTCTTGGGACAGTCATCTCATATTATGATTACGGGTAGTCAATATCCTCTACTTAATATTGAAGGGAATGACACTCGAGAATTTACTGATGCTCTCGGGAATCTAAATTTAGCACTTGAGCAGGTACTTAGCCTTCCTGTCGGTACATATTTAGCATTTCATCAACATATTTTCCATGCGCAAACTGTTCTCAAAGTACATACGACTGAATTAGATGCTTTTGCAGGCGTTGATGCACATCAATCATGCCAAACTTCTATCGAAAATTTTATTGTTCAAGCTGAACATATAGAACGTGCCTCATCATTAACTGTACTGAATTTAATGTTGCAGCCAATCGCAAAAGAACAACTTGCTGCTCAACTCGAAAATTTAATTAAAAACCCACCACACTTCTTGATATTACAAGGGTTTGGAACAGGAAATATTGCAACCAATTCCGAATTATTGAATTTATTCGAAGCATTATATGAACGAGGTTGTGTTGTCATTATTAGCTCACAAGTGGTGTTTGGTAAACTTGATCAACGATACGCTGTGAGTTCTTGGATAGAAAATGCCAAAGTATTAATCAATGATTGTCATAGTCATGCGGATTTATATGCAAAAGCATTGCAAATGTATTTAAAATACCCGACTCATGTTCAATGGTTTGAACATTGGAATACACACTAAGATTGAGGTTTAAGCATGCAACGTTACGCGATCGGTATTGAATTTTGTGGTACTCAATACCGTGGTTGGCAAACTCAACAAGCAGGCGTTGTAAGTGTGCAAGAAACCATCGAAAAGGTACTCAGTAAAATCGCTGACCACCCTGTCATTCTTCATGCTGCTGGCCGGACTGATGCTGGCGTTCATGCAACCAATATGGTCGCACATTTCGATACCACGGCCATTCGTCCCGAACGTGGATGGCTTATGGGAGCAAATAGCCAACTCCCCAAAGACATTTCTATTCAGTGGATCAAATGCATGGATGAAAATTTTCATGCACGTTTTAAAGCAATGGCTCGTCGTTATCGTTATGTAGTATATAACGCTCCCTCTCGTCCTGCTTTACTCCACAAGCAAGTCACCCATCTATACCAAGAATTAGATGTGCAAAAAATGATTAAAGCTGCTGCGAAATTTGAAGGCACTCACAATTTTGAGTCATTCAGAGCTGCCGCATGCCAATCCAATCAACCTGTACGACATGTAAAGCATTGTCGTTTATTTGAACATGGTCGCTATTTAGTTTTAGATATTCAAGCCGATGGTTTCTTACACCACATGGTTCGAAATATCATGGGGTGCTTACTTGAGATCGGGCAAGGAATGTATGAGATTGACCATATAGACACGATGTTTGCTGCCGAAGATCGTCGCGCAGCAGGAATTACCGCTCCCGCAGATGGTCTATATTTTATCCAATCTTATTACCCAGATCAGTTTGATTTACCTCAGCTGCCTCTCGGACCTCACTGGTTAAATCTACCCGAATAAAAAAAAGCCCTCTTCTTGAGGGTTTTTCCTGATGTAAAAGATTAACGCTGTTTTCTTTTACGATACTCAACAGGGGTTTCATTCGTCCAGCGTTTGAATGCACGATAGAATGTACTTGGTTCTGAAAAGCCCGTTAAATAAACAATTCTTTCAACACTTTCATTGGTATTTGCCAAAAGTTTTTTCGCCAAACGACAACGATAATCGGAGAGGATTTGCTGAAAACT
>Ga0172373_10007043_pt1 | contig 14739 bp, 16 predicted proteins | sample Lak10m_2_FD_114546 | JGI IMG/M metagenome (GOLD analysis project Ga0172373, IMG submission 114546) | Freshwater microbial communities from Kabuno Bay, South-Kivu, Congo - kab_092012_10m | ecosystem: Environmental > Aquatic > Freshwater > Lake | place: Democratic Republic of the Congo... | reverse complement strand
ATAGTGGAAGGAATCAATAATGCAGCCGGGAGTTTTTTTGGTTCTTTTTTTGACGGTCAAAAAAAGAACAAATAAATTTAATAATGCAAAGGTTTTTAATGTTTTACTATAAATAACTTGCATATAATTTTAAAATTTAAGTTTAACATTATCATATACAATTATTTAATTGTTTCTAAGTTTACCCTATATAAACAAACCTGAAAATTTAATGAGAAACATTTTTAATGCATAGAAATGATAAAATTATATTCAATAAATTAATGTAAGAGTTTTAATTTATCATAAAAATCTTCAGCTTCAATTTCTTGAATACTTCCTGGAATCCATTCATTTAAAGTTATATTTTCTATAGAAACACGAATTAAACGCATGGTTTGGTGCCCAACTTTATCAGTCATTTTTCTTATCTGATGAAATTTGCCTTCAATTAACTTTAGTTCGAGCCAGGTTGTTTTAAAATGTGTTCCTACAGGATGTGCCCTAGGAGGAAGATGAGTAGGTGATGGTATAATTTTGGCTTCGCAAGGCAAGGTTCGGTAAATTGATTTTTCTAAAATAATGTCAACGCCATTCTCTAGTTGATCTAATGCAATTTGTTGAACATCTCCATGAACCTGCACCCAATAAACACGTTGGTGTTTGTTTTCAGGATTCATTAGTAAACGATTAACTTTTTTATCATTAGTAAGTAACAACAAACCTTCGCTGTTATCGTCTAATCTTCCCAACGCATTTGTGCCTTCAGCAAATGAAAAATTCAAATCACTCAAAGTTCTTTTTTTAGCAATTGGTACAAATTGCGAAAGCATTTTATAGGGTTTATAAATTTGGTAGTAACTGAACATTAAAAAAACAATTTAGTTCAAAAGAAAAAGGTTCTCTTTTATGAGAACCTTTTTGAAATTGAATTTTAATTTTTTACTTCTTTAAAAATTTGAACTCTTTACCAAGGTATTGCGCGTTATCACCCAATTGTTCTTCTATACGTAATAACTGATTGTATTTTGCAATACGGTCACTTCTGCTGGCAGAACCGGTTTTAATTTGTCCGCAACGTAATGCAACTGCTAAATCAGCAATTGTAGTGTCCTCTGTTTCACCAGAACGATGACTCATCACAGAAGTATAACTGCTATTTTGTGCTAACTGAACTGCATTGATGGTTTCAGTTAGTGAACCAATTTGATTAACTTTTACAAGAATTGAATTAGCAACACCTTTATCGATGCCTTGTGCCAATCGGGTTTCGTTGGTTACAAATAAATCATCACCTACCAATTGCACTGTTTTTCCTAATTTATCAGTTACTTGTTTCCAACCATCCCAATCGTCTTCTGCAAAACCATCTTCGATGGATAAAATAGGATAACGCTTGCACCAATCAGCCCAAAAATCAACCATTTGAGTTGAAGTTAATTTATCGCCGGTTGATTTTTTAAAGACATACATTTTTTCATTTGCATCATAAAACTCAGAAGCAGCTGCATCCATAGCAATATAAATGTCTTCTCCCGGACGGTAACCCGCAGCTTCAATTGCCTGAATAACTGCTTTTAATGCTTCTTCATTTGATTTGATGTTTGGTGCAAACCCACCTTCATCGCCTACGTTAGTAGAAAGACCTTGTTTTTTCAAAACAGCTTTTAAGTGATGAAAAACTTCAGTCCCCATTCTTAAACCTTCAGAAAAACTTGGAGCTCCAACAGGCATCACCATAAATTCCTGAAAGTCGATGCCGTTATCAGCATGTGCGCCACCATTTAAAATATTCATCATAGGTATTGGAAGTAAATTAGCATTTACTCCGCCCACATAACGGAACAAAGGTTGGCGTGCTTCTTCAGCAGCAGCTTTAGCAACAGCCAATGAAACACCTAAAATAGCATTTGCGCCAATTTTAGATTTATTGTTTGTGCCATCAATCTCAATCATTTTTTTATCAATGCCATTTTGATCGAAAATGTACATACCTTTTAATTCTTCTCTAAGAATGGTATTTACATTATGAACGGCATTGTTTACACTCTTCCCTAAAAACTGAGATTTATCGTTATCTCTTAATTCAACGGCTTCGTGTGTACCTGTTGAAGCGCCACTAGGTACAGCAGCTCTTCCCATGGCTCCGTTTTCAGTATAAACATCTACTTCAACAGTAGGGTTCCCGCGACTATCTAAAATCTGACGGGCATTGATGGTTAAAATGTATGACATAAATTTTTAATTTGATTTGGTTTTATTGTCAGTTCGAGCGAAGTCGAGAACTGATAAAATTAATTAAGCAAATTTCTTTGCATCTTCTAAAAAGGTTGCTAAACCATTATCTGTAAGCGGATGTTTTGCTAAAGCAATAATCGCTGATAAAGGCCCGGTCATTACATCTGCACCGATTTTTGCACACTCAATAATATGCATCGGGTGACGAACAGATGCTGCTAAAATTTCAGTTTCATAGCCATAGTTATCATAAATTACACGAATGTCTTCAATTAACTGAAGTCCATCTGTGCTTACATCATCTAAACGACCAATGAAAGGTGAAACATAAGATGCGCCCGCTTTCGCCGCTAACAAAGCTTGTCCGGCAGAAAAAACCAATGTGCAATTTGTACGGATTCCTTTTGATGTAAAATATTTTATCGCTTTAATTCCTTCTTTAATCATCGGCACTTTAACTACGATTTGCGGATGAAGTGCTGCAAATGCTTCACCTTCTTTAATCATTCCTTCATAATCAGTTGCAATTACTTCTGCACTTACATCGCCATCAACAATGTTGCAAATATCAACGTAATGTTTTTTTACTGCTTCTGCTCCTTTAATGCCTTCTTTTGCCATTAATGAAGGATTGGTGGTAACACCATCTAAAATGCCCAGCTCCTGTGCCTCTTTAATTTGAGCCAGATTTGCTGTGTCGATAAAAAATTTCATGCTACTTAATTTTAAGGTCTCAAAATTACGTTCTTTAATTTGCAAGCATTGATTAAATAATTAACAAATTATTAAAACAAAAAATAAATACTTTTGGGTATTATTCATTTTAGTTGCGTAAAATCATTTTACATAGAATCTTTTTTTTGTTTTTAACAATTAATTCTGTTTCCTTATTAATTGCTCAGGAAGCGGATAGTTTAATTCAATTTCATTATGCATCTCTGCCCGATGATTCTTCTAAAGCGATAGAATTATATAAAAAAGGTTTTGAAGAACGAAATAAAAATATAAAGGAAGCATTTATTTATGCAAATGCTTGTGAAAACTCGGCAATAAATTCTAAAAATAATTACGCAATCGCTAAAGCCAATAACCTGCTTGGCATTCTTTATTTCAAGACAGGAAAATTAAGTAAAGCTGAACATTATCACGATTATGCTTTAAGCATTTGGGAGCAGTTGAATAATAAAGAAGGAATTGGATTAACGCTTATAAACCTTGGAAATATTTTTAGTGATAAAAATCAAAAAGAAAATGCCGAACAAGTGTATCTGGAAGCACTGAATATTTTTAATGAACTAAAAAACTATAAGCAAAAAGCAAACGCATTAAACAATATCGGTATCATAAAATTTGAAAACGGAAATATTTCTGTTGCCAAACATTATTTTGAAAACGCTTATCAATTGGCAGAACAATTAAATGATTACGAACTAAAAGCGTTTTGCTTAAATAATATTGGAGCTGCTTATGAAAGAGAAAAAAAATGGAATGAAGCCTGGGCATATTATGATGATGCGCGTGAATTAAGAGAATTAATGGATAATCAAACAGATTTAGTCGACTCGTATATAAATCTTGCTTCTGTTTCGTTAGAGAATAAAAAAACAGAACAGGCAAAGGGATATATTTTAAAAGGAATAACTATAAGTAATGAACAAGATTATGCAGAGGGAAAAATTGCATTATATGAATTAAATATAAAATTTTTCCTAACTAAAAATGAACCAGATTCTGCATTACATTATCAAAAATTATTTTACGAAGAAAAATTGAAATTAGTATCTGAAGAAGAAGATGTTTCTTTTAATTCAAACAATAATATAGATGTAAAAACATTGGAAGAAAAAATTACTACTCTAGAAAACAAAAATTATGTTTTGTATTATTGGATTGGTGTATTAATAGTATTTTTAGTAATGATAACGTATTTATTATTCAAACAAAAAAATGAGCAAAAAAGATAAAAGCAGGAAAAACGTAGTATATAGTACCAATCCCGATTTTAATTATGAGTCGGATGCGCAGGATGAGGTAGAAACTTTGGCGCCTGCCCAGCAGCAATTAAAAATTTATCTGGACAGAATTGGTGGTGGAAAATTAATTAGTCGTGTAAGTGGATTTATAGGAAAAACGGATGATTTGGAAGCTCTTGGAAAATTATTAAAACAAAAATGTGGAGTAGGAGGTACTGTAAAAGAAGGAGAAATATTAATTCAGGGCGACCACCGAGATAAGTTATTAAATCTGCTTACACAAAATAACTATAAGGCAAAAAAAGCAGGTGGTTAAAATATTTAACTTTCCTATTTACTTTTTGAAAACACAAACTCTGTTCGCCTGTTTATAGCATGTTCATCAGATGAACATTCAACTCCATCAACACAACGATTAATAATTTTAGTTTCTCCAAAACCTTTAGCTTTAATACGGGAGGATTTAACCCCCTTACTTTCTAAATAATTTTTCACCTCATTTGCTCGTTTTTGCGACAAATCAAGATTTGATTTATCATTGCCGGTAGCATCAGTATGAGCGTAAATTTGTAAAACATAAGTTGGATTTTCTATCAGATAATTAGCAATTTTGTCCATATTAATGAATGCACTTGGAGGAATTTGAAATGCATTTACATCATACAAAACATGCTCTACCACTAACATTTCTGTGTTTTTTGAGTTTTCAAAATCTTTCAATGCAATTAAAGGATCAGTTACCTGATCAGGTTCAGTTAATTTTACTATGTCTGACTGAAGTAGTTTAAATCTAAAAACATTATTATTATCCAAATTAAATTTTTGAATAATAGTTCCATTTATTTTAGCTAAAAACAACTCTTCATTTTCTTTAATCTTTTCATTTTTCTTTACCACTAAATTTAGTAATCTAGTTGTATCAATATTTTTAAAAGTAAAATTGCCTTTTTCATCTGTAAGGGTAGATTTAATTACTTCACCGGATTCTTCTTCAATATGTATTTCATGACCAGGTAAATAATTTTTATTGTCACCGTTGGCAACAATAATTTTACCTGTGATGTTCGATAATTTTTTATTTACAATTGGTTTTTCCAGATGATTTGCTATGACTTGTGCATTTTTAAATTGTGAAATTAAAGGGTCAAAAAACGCGACAAAAAATGTATTTTCCCCTCCGGTTAATAATGTTGTTCCAAATTCAATGTCGTTACTGAATTCACCTGACATGATTAACTTTTGATCTCTATAAAATAATTTCCTTCCAATATCACTCTTCGAATGACCATAATCCTCACCCAACAAAACCTGACCTACCGAACTGAGTTTTATTAAAAAAATATCTTCCAGTTCCTTTCCTTTTACAAGGGTTTGATTAATTTTAAGAGAATCTAAAAAGCTACCGGTGATATATAAATTACCATCGATATCGCAAACCATATCGTTTCCCTTAGCTTGATTAGATTCGAATGACTTAACCCATATATCTTCCCCATTTTTATCGTTTACTTTGCTTACAAAACAATGATATGTTTCGTCCATTGGATTTGGACCTTCAATTGATCCTGTAATGTAGTAGGCAGATCTTCCATCATGAATTATTTTTTCGATATGCCCCTTAATTGCCCCAATGTTTTTTGTCCAGTTTACGTTTCCGTTTTCAGGATTTATTTCTGCAACATAACCTGTAAAACCTGCTAAACCTGAATGCGAATTACCGCCTAAAACAATTTTATTGTTACCGGTAAAAATAGTATTTGCTAAATTATCTTCCTTATCACCATATGTTTTTACCCATGAGCAAATGCCATCCGAATTTAATTTCACTAAACAGATATCATGTTTACCATTACTCTTTATTCTTTTATCATCTAAGATAAATTCACCTTCATAATTTCCTGCGGCATAAATATTCCCCGAATTATCAATTGATATTCCTACACCAATATCAGCTTTTTTATTTTTTGAAACTTTTGTCCATTGTGGATCACCTGATGGATTTAATTTAGTAACAAAAAAAGTAGCTGCGTGATTGGCTTTGTTACTGGCATAACGAGTGAAACTTTCTCCAATGTATGCGTCATCTATAAAAGTACCTGTAATGTAAATATTACCTAGAGAATCCAAACAAATACCACCAGCTTCATCATCATTTCTGCCACCAATTCTAAGACTCCACATACACTTGCCAGAGGCGTTATATTTTCCAACAAAAATATCTGTTTCACCAATACTTGTAATTTGAGTATTATTTCCTAAATCAATTGTTTCATCAAAACTACCAATGACATAGATGTTGTTTTGATTATCCAAAATCATATCAAATAAACGGTTTTGAGCATTGATATTTAAAGTAAAAAATATTAATGCAAATATTCTTAATAGTTGTTTCATTGTTTAGACAAGTTACGAAAAGAATGTTTCATGCTATTTTATAAAAAACCTACTTTTTTTAACAAAAGTAATTAAAACAAAAGTAAAATTTTTAATAAAAATTGAATTTGTTAACGCAAGCAAATTAAAAAGTTAATGTTAGTAAGGATGTAAAAAGCCGATTAGATTTAATCGGCTTTTTTAGAATAAAGTACCCAGAGCCGGGGTCGAACCGGCATGGAGGTGAATCCACTGGTGTTTGAGACCAGCGCGTCTACCAATTCCGCCATCTGGGCATATTTAAAATAACGAGCGGCAAAAATACTATTTATTTTAAATTATTACCTAAAATCAAAAAAAAACATTGGAATTACTAATAAATGAACTAAATTTGCAGCCCCAAAAACACTTTAAATGGAATCAACTGTACGATTATTTGGTGGAACTTCTACACAAGTTTTGGCTGAAAAAATTGCCAAATCTTATGGTAGTACTTTGGGTAATGTTAATTGTATTCACTTTAGTGATGGCGAACTTCAAGTCTCTTTTGAGGAAAGTGTGCGTGGACAATCTGTTTTTTTGATTCAAAGCACTAACCCTCCTGCAGAAAATTTAATGGAACTTTTGCTTATGATAGATGCTGCCAAAAGAGCCTCTGCAAAAGAAATCATAGCTGTATTGCCTTATTTTGGATATGCACGACAAGATCGTAAAGATCAACCTCGTGTAGCAATTGGTTCTAAACTCGTTGCTGATATGTTGGCTGTAGCAGGAGCAAATAGAGTAATGACCATGGATTTGCATGCAGATCAAATACAAGGCTTTTTTAATGTCCCTGTTGATCACCTTTATGCATCAACCATTTTCATGCCCTATATCAATAGTTTAAACTTGGAAAATTTAACTATGGCCGCTCCAGATATGGGTGGAAGCAAAAGAGCAAATGCTTACGCTAAATATTTGAAAAGTGATATCGTTATTTGTTACAAACAGCGAACAAAAGCTAACATAGTAGATAATATCACTGCAATAGGCGAAATTGAAGGGCGTAATATTATTTTGGTTGACGACCTTGTGGATACTGGTGGTACATTATGTAAAGCAGCTGACATGATGATGGAAAGAGGAGCTTTAAGTGTTAGAGCAATTTGTACGCATGGTTTATTATCCGGTAAAGCTTATGAAAATATTGAAGCCTCAAAATTAACTGAGCTAATTGTTACGGATACAATTCCATTAAAGAAAGAAAGTAGTAAAATAAAAGTTTTAACAGTTGCTGATTTATTTGCACGAGTAATACGTAATGTGCACAGTTACGAATCAATCAGTTCACACTTTATTGTATAATATTACTCGCAATAACTAACTTAAAATAGCTAAAACAGAGTGTAGCGGGGCACTGTGAAGCATAAAAAAACAGAATATGAAAACTGTAAAATTGAGCGGTTCGTCAAGAACGAACGTAGGAAGAGCTGACGCAAAACAATTGCGCGATCAAGGTAAAATTCCTTGTGTTATTTATGGTGGTAAAGATCAAATACATTTCTCTGCTGATGAGAAAAGTTTTAAAAACATCATTTACACTCCGGATGTTTGTCAAGTTGAAGTTGAATTAGATGGAAAATCATACAAAACGATTTTACAAGAAGCACAGTATCACCGTTTAACAGATCGTTTAATCCACGCTGACTTTTTAGAAATTATCGATGGAAAAGCAGTTACTGTGAATATACCTATTAAAACTGTTGGCACAGCTGAAGGTGTTCGTGCGGGTGGTAAATTAACCGTAAAATTACGTAAATTAAAGGCTAGAGGTTTAGCTAATAAATTACCTGATACCATTGATATCAATATCGAAAAATTAGCAATTGGTAAATCTGTAACAGTAGGTGAAATTAACATCGAAGGGGTTGAACTTTTAAATGCTAAAAACGTATCAGTTGTTTCTGTTAATACAACTCGTGCTGTTGCACAAGCTGAACAAGCTGCTGCTAAAGAAGACAAAAAAGCAAAAAAATAATAACATAACGTTATCAAAAAAGCTGTCTCAAAAGGACAGCTTTTTTATTTTAAGGTTGATTACATTATGTAAGAAATCTTATTTTAAAAATGATAAAATAACCAACAACATTAATAGAAAATCCTAAATATGAATCCAATTGAAAACGAAAAGAAAATGTTGACCATTTTAAAGATAAATGAATATTTATGGCTATTCTTTATTGTTGTATCTGTTTCTTTGACAGCTTACATGTTAATTGTAAATGATCGAAGTCAAGCTATTTATTTTTTAGTTCTTACTTTTATTTCAGGGCTTTTTTATTCTTTTAAAAGAAGACAAAGAATAAGACATGCAGAACGAATTTTAAATTCAGAAAACTCTAAAAAAGAAAAGTAGTAATCGTTAATGAAAATTACTTTTTTTAGCAAGCTTCACTTACTACTTCTTGCACTTCATCAGGTAAAAGTCGTTTCAGTAAACCTTCTATCCCTGATTTTAAAGTCATTTTACTGCTTGGGCAACCACTGCAAGCACCTTTCATTTGAACGGTAACTACACCATCTTTAAATGATTTAAAAACAATTAGTCCCCCGTCTTGCTCAACTGCAGGACGAATGTACTGCTCCAATATTTCAATGATTTTATTTTCTGTGTCATTTTGTGGAGCATTGTGTTCAGTAAATACGGTTTCTTTTTTTGAAAAGGAGGAATCAACTGCAACAGTTTGTTTTGGTAATTCATTTATCAATTGGCCACCTTTGTTAAGGTATTCTGTTATGAACAATCGTAATTCAATCATGATTTCATCCCAGGAGATAAAATCAGCTTTGGTAACGGTAATGTAATTCTGTGCAACAAACAATTGTTTCACAAAAGGAAATTCAAACAACTTTTTAATTAATGGAGCACCCTCTGCATCTTTACTTGAAGTGTAACCTGCTGTTGCCCCATTTTCAATAAGGAGCTTATTGGCAACAAATTTTAATGAAGCAGGATTTGGCGTGCTTTCAACATAAAATGTATAAGGGATAAAAGTTGTTTCCATTATTAAACAGATTTAGTTTATTTTGTATTGCAAAATTAGTTATTAAATAAAGAAATGGACTTGATTTGTTTCTCAAAAAAACTAAACAAAATAACATGAGGCAAAAAGTTGATTTTTTAATTATCGGATCTGGTATTGCAGGTCTTAGTTATGCATTGAAAGCAGCCGAGCATGGTTCTGTTTTTATCATTACCAAATCTAACGAAGATGAATCGAATACCAAGTATGCACAAGGTGGCATTGCTGCAGTATTATATGAAGGCGATACTCATCAAAAACATATCGAAGATACCTTAATTGCCGGTGCTGAATTATGTGATGAGCACATAGTTAAAATTGTTGTTGAAGAAGGAACTGAGCGAGTAAAGGAACTCATAGATTTAGGTGCCAACTTTGATAAAACATCTGATGGTGAATTTGATTTAGCAAAAGAAGGCGGACATTCAGAACATCGGATTTTGCATCATAAAGACATTACCGGCTGGGAAATTGAGCGCGCCTTACTTGCTAAAATAAGAACACATAAAAACATTACAGTTTTCGATCATTACTTTGCAATTGATATCATTACGCAACATCACCTTGGTAAACTAGTAACCTCTCAAACACCTGATATTACTTGTTACGGAGCTTATGTATTGAATACGCAAAACAATAAAATTGAAACCATACTCGCAAAAAATACAATTATGGCAACCGGTGGAACGGGGCACGTGTATGCAACCACTACCAATCCAACAATTGCAACAGGAGATGGAATTGCCATGGTTTACCGGTCCAAAGGACATGTGCGCGATATGGAATTTATGCAGTTCCATCCTACATCGTTATATAATCCTACTGAAAATCCAAGTTTTTTAATAACAGAAGCCATTCGTGGATTTGGAGCTGTTTTGCGTAATCAGCAAGGCAAAGAGTTTATGAAAAAATATGATGAACGAGAAAGCTTGGCACCACGTGATATTGTAGCGCGCGCCATTGATACCGAAATGAAACTAAGAGGAGAAGATTTTGTTTACCTCGATTGCCGCCATCTTGATAGAAAAGGTTTTATCGAACATTTTCCAAACATATACAATAAGTGCATGAGTTTAGGCATTGATCCGTTTAAACACATGATTCCGGTTGTGCCCGCTGCACATTATTTGTGTGGAGGAATTGTTGTAAATGAATTTGGAAAAACAACTATTAATAATTTATATGCAATTGGCGAATGTGCAGGGACAGGTTTGCATGGCGCAAATCGTTTGGCAAGTAATTCTCTATTGGAAGCATTGGTGTTTGCACATCGTGCAGCGGAGGATTCCATTCAACAACTTAATACTATTTCATTTCAAGACAATATTCCGGATTGGAATGCAGAAGGAATGGAAACTCCTGAAGAAATGATTTTAATTACTCAAAGCAAACGCGAAGTGCAACAAATTATGAGCAACTATGTTGGGATTGTTCGCTCCGAATTACGTTTGAAAAGAGCTTTTGATCGCCTCGAAATTTTATACATTGAAAACGAAGCGCTTTACGATAAAACTATTATTTCACCTAAACTATGTGAATTAAGAAATTTGATTTGTATTGGTTACCTTATTATAAAACACGCAATGCGCCGCAAAGAAAGTGTTGGTTTACATTATATGGTAAAATTTAATCAATAGTTTTTTATACGTGTAATAACTTTATCTTTGCGCCATGACAACATCCGAAATAAAATTTTTAGTTACAGTTGATGAAAATCATTTGCCAAACAAAATAAAGTGGGAGGCAAAAGAAGCAGGTGAGCAAGGTGATTGCAACAGTATCATGCTTGCTATGTGGGATAAAAATGAAAATAATACCATGCGTATCGACTTATGGACAAAAGATATGAGCGTGGATGAAATGAAAAAATTTTATCATCAAAATATCATTACCCTAACGGATACTTATGTGCGTGCAACAGGTGATGAAAAAACAGCAAATAAAGTTCGTGCATTTTTGAAAGAATTAGGTAAAGACATGAATGTGCTGTCATAATTAAAATTATAAATTAACTAAATCTATACTAATGTTTACTACAGACCAACTAAAAGATGTGTTGGAACGCACAAGTGCGTTGAGGGGGCATCTTTGACTTCGATAGCAAGTTAAAAGAAATCGAAGAGGAAGAAGAAAAAACTCATGATCCAAACTTTTGGAATGATGCAAAAAAAGCTGAAGAAATTCTAAAAAAAATTCAGCAGAAAAAATCCTGGACAAGTGCATTTGCTGAACTGAACGGCTTGGTGGATGACCTGAACACACTTTACGAGTTTTTTAAAGAAGGTGAAGCAAGCGAAGAAGAAGTTCAACATGCTTTTGATATCGCATTTAAAAAGCTGGAAGATCTTGAATTTAAAAATATGTTGCGTGGAAAAGAAGATCCACTAAACTGTATTTTAGAAATTAATGCGGGTGCCGGTGGAACTGAAAGCTGCGACTGGGCAAGTATGCTCATGCGCATGTACATCATGTGGGCTGAGAAAAAAGGATATAAAGTAAATCAGCTTGATGTGAATGATGGGGATGTTGCAGGTATTAAATCTTGTTCATTACAAATTGAAGGCGACTTTGCTTACGGTTATTTAAAGGCTGAAAACGGAGTTCATCGTTTGGTTCGTATTAGTCCGTTTGATGCAAACGCAAAGCGTCATACATCATTTGCTTCCGTATATGTTTATCCTGTAATTGATGAAACGATAGAAATCAATATCAATCCCGGAGATGTGGAAATGCAAACATCGCGATCGGGTGGGGCAGGAGGTCAGAATGTAAATAAGGTAGAAACTAAAGTACAACTTACGCATAAACCAACCGGAATTATTGTTGTTTGTCAGATTGAACGTTCTCAATTAGGAAATCGCGAACGCGCCATGCAAATGCTAAAATCTCAATTGTATGAAATTGAAATGCGCAAGCGTAACGAACTTAAAAATGCAGTGGAGGAAGGTAAAATGAAAATTGAGTGGGGCTCGCAAATTCGTAGTTATGTTTTGCATCCATATAAAATGGTAAATGATGTACGCACCGAATTAAAAATTACCGATGCTGAAGGTGTTTTAAATGGAGATTTAGATGAGTTAATTAAAGCTTACCTGATGAGTCAGGGAAGTAAAAATTAACGAATATCATTTTCTTCTAAATTGAAAATTACCAAGCCGCTTCTCATTTTGGGTTCTACCCAAGTGCTTTTTGGTGGCATGATATTGTTGGTGTCTGCAATCCATTTTAAATGATTCATTTCAACCGGATACAATGCAAACGCAACCTCTGCTTTACAAGTATCCACTAAATTCTTTAATTCTTTGCTCCCTTTAATTCCTGGTACAAAAGAAATACGTTTATCTGTTTTTAAATCATGAATGTTTAAAATCGGAGAAAGAATATGTTCGGTTAAAATAGCGGCATCCAAACTTCCAACCGGATCGTTTGATTCATAAGTTCCTTGTTTTGCATTTAAGGCAAACCATTTGTTTCGGAAATACATGCCCAACTGATGTTTTTTTTCAGGAGCGAAAATTTCAGTGTTGAGAGTTTTAACTTCAAATTTTTCAGCAATTTTTATCAAAAAATCTTCATCACTTAATCCGTTGAGGTCTTTTACAATTCGATTGTATTCTACAATACGAAGTTGTTTTTCAGGAAAAAAAGCTCCTAAATAAAAATTGAATGCTTCATTTCCATCATATTCTTTTTTAGTTGAACGTTTAGTTTTACCATACAAAGCAGATGATGCTGAACGATGGTGCCCATCAGCAATATAAATGGAAGGCATGTTTTTAAATTGCTGTTTGATAAGAGTTACTTTTTCTTTATTTGTAACAGGCCACAAGGTATGACGAACTTTATCTGTTGTTGTAAAATCGTAAACTGGTCGTTCAAGCATACTTGAATTTGTAATTTCATCAATGGTTGTGTTATCGGGATAACAAAATAAAACGGGTTCAGCATTGAATTCACAAACATCTAAATACTCTTTCAATTTTTCTTCACGTGAGGTGATGGTTTGTTCGTGAATTTTTATGGTTCCATTGGTATAGTCATCGATTGCTGTGCATGCAATGATACCGATGTATGTGAACTGTTCTTTTATCTGACGATAGATGTAATAACATGGCTGTTCTTCTTTTAAAAAAACAGTATCCTTTACAAAAGAATTAAACCTTCGTTTAATTTTCAGTAATCGTTCTTTTGACCCTGGACGGGTTCTGACACCATCTTCAAAATCAGGGTTGATGATATGAAGAAAAGTAAATGGATTACCTGCGAGTTTATCTTTTAAATCGGCAGTGTTGTAACCATCAACTGAACGAGAAGCTACAAGATGTACTTTATCTGCTTGTGGGCGAATTGCCCTGAAAGGTAAAATTGTAGCCATATTAGTTACTTTTTGTTTTGATTAAAATATCGAGTAGTTTTTTTGGATCCTGACGATTGTCCCAGAATGATGTAATGATAAGTTGTTCTTTTGTGAATTTGTAAAAGATGCTGAAATATCCAAAAGCAGAAACAGGTGTCAGGAAAATCTGCTTTTTTAAATAATTTCGGGTTATTTTGAATACTTATTATTTGTTTAGCAGTTAATTTAATTAATTTTTTGGTATAGGTTGTTGTTCCGTTTCGCTTAACCCAATACTTAAGAATATGGCGACGTTGTTGAGCGGCAGTTTTAGTATAAACTACAGTTCTTTTAGCCATTTTAAATCTGATTTATCAAGTTGTGATTGAGAAATTAAATTTCCTTCTTTGATATCACGATCACTCAACTTTAACATCACAAGTTGTTCTTCAGTTAACTTAACAGTATCCTTATCGGAAGTGCTGTTTTTAACTAATTGAAAAAGTGCGGTTAAATAATCTTTATTTGAAATGGTAAGAAGTTTTTCTATTATTCCATTTCTTATATGATCCGTTGCTGACATTTAAAAATAATTTAAAATTAAAACTATGGAATAATTTTAAAAATTCAAAATAGCAACTATTCTTATTTGTAACTTCACAACTATCCGAAACTTAAAAAACAGAAACAGTCTTCATATCTTTGAAAATAACCACAAATTCAATGTGATATGGGACTGTTTCGTAGGAACAAAAATAACAACAAACCGCTAATT
>Ga0172373_10007042_pt1 | contig 14740 bp, 13 predicted proteins | sample Lak10m_2_FD_114546 | JGI IMG/M metagenome (GOLD analysis project Ga0172373, IMG submission 114546) | Freshwater microbial communities from Kabuno Bay, South-Kivu, Congo - kab_092012_10m | ecosystem: Environmental > Aquatic > Freshwater > Lake | place: Democratic Republic of the Congo... | reverse complement strand
TGAGTAATCTTTCGCTTCACCGCCGTAAGTTTTTGCACAAATTGTTGCAATCGCAGCAGTTAAAGTTGTTTTACCATGGTCAACGTGACCAATTGTACCCACGTTTACGTGTGGTTTATTACGTTCAAACTTAGCCTTAGCCATTTGATTTTCCTCGTTTACGTCGACACCAGTTTAGAGAAAAACAACCCTGAAAAACTTTCTTTATCGACATTCGCCTAAAAAACTAGACACCTAATACTTGAAAAGCAGACTATAATAGTCTGCTTCTTTTTAAATCTTTGTAGAAATTCTACCAAGTTGTATATCTGGAGCTCTTATCGAGATTTGAACTCGAGACCTCTCCCTTACCAAGGGAGTGCTCTACCACTGAGCTATAAGAGCGATCTCTTCGATGGAGCGGGAGACGAGGATCGAACTCGCGACATGCAGCTTGGAAGGCTGCCACTCTACCAACTGAGTTACTCCCGCGCGTTGGTACTTAACCACTTCAATCGAAGCTAGATGGTGGTGAGAGAAGGATTCGAACCTTCGAAGCTTTCGCAACAGAGTTACAGTCTGCCCCCTTTGGCCGCTCGGGAATCTCACCATATCACACTTACACAGTGCTGTTCTTCACTCTAACACTCTACTACATTAAGATGGTGCCGGCACACGGATTCGAACTGTGGACCTACTGATTACAAGTCAGTTGCTCTACCAACTGAGCTATGCCGGCGTTTCTTAGAGTTTCGTACGTTTCGTATCGGAACGGTGTGCAGTTTAGCAAAACTCTCAGGCTATGCAAGCAGTTTTTTTATAAAAACTGCGAAAAACTCATAAAATCAAACCATTTGATGATAATTCAACCGCTTTGATCACTGCACGAGCTTTTATTTGGGTTTCATTCCATTCTGATTCTGGATTTGAGTCTGCAACAAGCCCTGCTCCAGCTTGCACATATACTTTTTTATCACGAATCACACAGGTACGAATCGCGATCGACATGTCCATTTCACCATGCCAACCCAAATATCCAACAGCACCACCAAATACACCACGCTTAACTGGTTCTACTTCATCAATGATTTCCATTGCACGAATTTTAGGTGCACCTGAAAGTGTGCCCGCAGGGAATGTTGCTTTAAATACATCAAGCGCATCGACATCATCTCGAACCTCCCCCTGTACATTTGAGACGATATGCATCACATGTGAGTAGCGCTCAATCACCATACGATCAGTGACTTGAACCTTACCAATCTTTGAAACCCGACCAACATCATTTCGTCCAAGATCAATCAGCATTAAATGTTCTGCAATTTCTTTTTCATCAGCCAATAAATCTTGCTCTAAAGCCAAATCTTCTTCTTTAGTTTTTCCACGTGGTCGAGTGCCTGCTAAAGGACGTACTGTTGCGATACCATTCTCCAAACGAGACAAAATCTCAGGAGATGAACCAACAATATGAAAAGGCTTCTGATCCGTCAGTGTTTGTCCTTGTACCAAGAATAAATAAGGTGAAGGGTTTAAATGACGGAGCGCACGATAAACCTGTAATGCTTCACCATCAAAATCAGAAACCATACGCTGGCCAGGTACCACCTGCATCACATCACCAGCACGAATGTACTCTTTTACCTTCTCAACGGTTGCAAGGAACTTCTCTTTACCTGTAATAGATTCAAAATGAGGAGCAGAATGCGGCTTTGCTTGCAGACTTACAGGTGTTGCAAGTAATTGTTCAAGTTGATCTAATTTTTGTTGTGCTTGTTGATAGGCATTTTCTTGATTCACATCAGCATGATGAATCAAAAATAACGTATCTTTCAAATTATCAAAAACAATAACTGTTTTAGATAGCATTAACCATAAATCGGGTAAAGACACAGGGTCGGCTGTTGGTACATTTTTAAGTTTAGGTTCAATATAACGCACTGCATCATAACCAAGATAACCAACTAAACCGCCAGTAAAGCTTGGTAAATCAGGCAACTCATTTTGAGTCGGCACTTTAAATTGTTTTTGAAAATCACGTATATATTGGAATGGATCACTACATTCTTGTTGAATAACAGAACCATCCAACTGTTGAATAGTCAAGATTCCTGCATTGCAAGAAAAAACTGTCGACTCTCCCAACCCAATCATGGAATAACGCGCCCAGTTCTCCCCACCTTCAACAGACTCAAACAAATATGCTTGCTTGTGTTCTTTGAAGCGCGCAAAAACAGAAAGCGGAGTTTCGGTATCCGCTAAACGTTGACGGTATACAGGAATAGTGTTGTAGCCTAATGATTTTAACTGTTCGAATTGTACTAAGGTCGTCATGAATATTCTCTATGGTTTCGATTTAATCTGCGTTTAGTTTTAATGCTGCTTTAATCCCGCCATCGAAAAACCATACTCATTTTCATGCCCTTCTCCTCACCTGATCTTCATCTACCAATTCTGCCAAACTGTCTATCACTTGTTGTGGTTGGCAGTCATAGATACTTTCTCCATGATTATAGCCATAGCTGACCACAATACAATCTATACCTGCACGTCTTGCCGCTTCAACATCATTACTTGAATCGCCAATCATCAAGGTTTCAGAAGCTAGAGCATTTTGCTGCCACATACAATGTAACAATGGCAACGGATGTGGTTTGCGCTCAGCCAAGCTGTCACCACCAATTACCATTTTAAAATAAGCACTCAATCCCAAAACATCGAGAATACCTCGAGCCAAGTGTTCAGGCTTATTGGTTACACATGCCATCGTAATTTGATGTGTTTGACAATACTGTAAAAATTCCAGCACCCCTGCATATACTTTCGTGTCGACACATAATTCCTGCGCATAAATTTCAACAAATGTATCAAGTAAATGATTGAGTTGCTCTGGATGAACATCTCCAAATAAATGATCAAGCACCGTTTCACACAACTTTGCAGCGCCTTTTCCAACCCAAGCTCGAATCTGCACTTCCGTGACTAATGGAAATCCTAGTTTTTCCAAACTGAGATTCATCGCACGGTACAAATCTGCTGCAGAATCAACAAGTGTTCCATCGAGATCAAAGAGAATAAGGCTACGACGCTCTAACTGTGCAATTAGCATAAATTTACTCGACATAAAAAAGGCATACGCTCATGGTATGCCCTGATTGTAAAAGCTTCGCGTAATTATTTAAAGAACAGCCAAGCAATCACAGCCAAAATGATCAGCACGATAATTGAAATCAAACCTACAGATGCATTTTTTTGTTGTTCAACTTCTTGTGCCACTCGTGATACAGGCTCTTCAAATGGAATAGGTTGTTGCTCTAAAGTCGACTGCACATCAACACCTTGTGGTATCGGCGCCGGCTTTGGAATCGCAACTTGCTGCGGCATTCCATCACGACTAATTGGAGTTTCGACAGCACGTTCAGCTATACTCGGCATACCTTGGTCGTGTGATGTTGATGGCACTGGTTCTGCTTCAATTTCAGGCAATTCAGCATCAACAGGTGCAAGTACAGAAAACATAAAGCTCGCAAATTGCAAAATATCCCCATCATGCAACTCTGTTTCTTGTTCAATTTTCAAATCATTGATAAATGTGCCATTTGAAGAATTCAAATCTTGAACCCAAAGCTGATGATCTTTCAACAACAAGGCAGCATGCCGACGAGAAATATCGGCAGATTGCAACAAAAGGTCAGCATCTTGATGACGACCAACTAACATATCACGTTCTACGCTAATCTCTTGCCCCGTAAATTCACCCGTAATGGCTTGTAGTTTCCAAGTCATAGATGCATATCCTTATAAAATTTCTCTCAATTTTAACATTGTGACATAAGGTCTTCTGTGCATCTACTGTGAAGATGCCGAACGAATCGTCGTAGTTGTCACTGTATTCTTACTACGCTCAGTCGATTTTGCTGGCAGCTGAATAGATTGCTGTTGCACCTGAGGTTCAATAGTCACTACAGGTGTAGTTACGACACTACTTTGATTTTGTGTTGCTGTTGGAACCTTTTGATATGGTGACGTAGTATTTAACGGTTGTTGACGATAAATATCAGCCACATTTTCAGGTAACTTAGCAAAATTACCATTTTTATCCATAGCTAGCTGCAAGCTATAAAGCTGATTGTAACGTTGTTGAGAAATTCGACGCACATCATCCGAATCACCAACAATCGTTGGGTGAATGAAAACCAAGAGATTACGTTTTTCATTGGTTTTACTGTCTGCACGGAATAATCGACCAAGGTAAGGAATATCACCTAAGACAGGCAATCCTTGCCTCGAATGGATTGAATTGTCGGAAATCAAACCGCCCAGAACAACCGTTTGACCATGATCAGCTAAAACCGAAGTTTTGATGGCACGCTTACTGGTCACCAAATCAGTTGCTTGACCGCGACTTTCCTGTACAGCAGAGACTTCTTGCTCAACCTCTAACCGAACAGAACCACCTTCACCAATATGCGGTACAACTTTTAGCGTTACACCCACATCCTTACGTTCAACAGTGGTGTATGGATTCACACCTGTGCTGTTAGTCGTCACAGAACCAGTTACGAATGGTACATTCTGACCCACAACAATATAGGCTTCCTCATTATCCATCGTCACAATAGATGGTGTGGAAAGAAGGTTGGATTTCGTGTTACTTTTTAGCGCCTGAATCAATGCACCATAAAGCTTACGCGAACCATTCGCACCCTCTTTATAGTCACCCACCACAATCGAAGAACCAGCCCCAATTGCAGAACCCAAACCAGCCGCTCCACCTGTCAGATATCCAGCAGCTAGTTTTGATAAACTAGACCCAACATTAGTAAAGTTTATTAATCCAATACCGCTACTTATATCACCTAATGCCCACTGAACACCCAATTGATCTGCATCATCACCAGCAACTTCAATAATTGCCGCTTCGATCAGCACCTGTTGACGACGTATATCTAATTGCTGAATCGCTGCCTCAATTTCACGCATTAACTGAGGATCCGCTTTAACGACCAATGCATTCTGCGTACTGTCCGCAATAATGCTAACACCATTACCATTAAAGCTTGAAACACCTGCATTTTGATTATTAGAGCCGCTATTCAAATTAATTGAAGGCGTGGAAATCGAGGAAGATGATCCAGATGTTGAATTTGAGCTTTGATTGTTTGAAACAAGGTTATTGATTGGGTTATTTGATGAACCTGCATTATTTGATGCCGAAGATGATGAAACCGATTGACCAGTGACTAAGCCTTGCAAAATTTCAGCTAAGTTTTTTGCACTGGCGTATTTCAAACGAAAAACCTTCAAACCGCCCAAACGATCTGCCGAAGGCACATCTAACATTTCAATCATTTGACGTAAACGTTTACGCGAATCAGGATCGCCCTTAATCAAAATGCGATTAGTCCGATTATCCGCAATGATGCGTACACGTGAGCCAATAAAATCTTTAGATGCGCCGGTTGCACTCATTGTTTCTAGCAAACCAATGATTTCTTCTGCTTGGCTTGATTGCAAACTAATCGCTTCAATATCATTCTGGCCTGTGCCATCAAGATTACGCACAATATTTTCTAACTGATAAATATTTGCGGCACGATCAGAAACAATCAACGCATTTGTTCCAGCTACAGCAGCTAAATGCGCGAATTGTGGCATTAGAGGACGAAGTGCAGGAATCAAATCATTAGGGTTAGTATTTTGCAGCCAAATCACACGTGTAACGATTTGGTCTCCACCCGCACGACTGCGTGAATCATATGGGATACCAGAATTTTTCACATTGCTATCAGGAACAAGTTTTACAGTATTTCCCGATGGTAAAGCCACAACACCGTTAACATTCAAAACACCTAAAAATAGGTCATAAACCTCATCTTTATTTAAAGGCTTATTTGAAATCACCGTGACGTTACCACGTACACGAGGATCAACCGCAAAGTTTTTCCCAGTAATATCTGCAACTTCATTAATAAATGCTGTTAAGTCCGCATCACGTAAATTGATCTTCCATGTTTGTGCTTGCACATGGGTACTGATTGACGCGGCTAAAGGTGCTGCGGCAAGTAATGCCCAAAGTGGACGTTGATGATTTAAAAAAGCCATAACCTGCACTTATTCCTAACTTATGTGGTGACGTGTTATCACTAAAAACTTTGTTGTATGGTCATCACTTGATCACCACGTTTTATTTCTATTTTGGCATGCCCTTCACGACGTACTTGCTCTAATAATTGTACTTCGCTTAGCCCTTGCCCAACAGTTTGACCATTAATCGACAGAATACGATCACCTGAACGCAAACCTAATGTGTTTTTCAAGTTCGATGGTGTTCGATCAGAGATTTCATAACCATCTGAACCGCCGCCGGTCACACCCATATTTTTTAAATACTGCTCTCGATTATCTTGGATCTGCTGTATGGCTTGACCTAAAGCAGATTGCGGAGAACTTTGAGAAGGTGCTTGAGGCTGCATTTGAGTTGACTGATTATTCATACTCTCATTTAAAACGGGTGCTATCGGTTGATATAAGCCGTTTTCAAGACCTTTGAATTTAACTTCTCGTGTAGCACCATTTCCTTGCCTAAGAATCACATGATCCCAATAAACCTCTGCAAGTTGGTAGGACGTTGAGCCAATCGTCTCACCGACACGATAACGTTCAGCAACATCATTGAGTTTAATGACAGCAGAGGATAAATAACTTGGATAACCTAGCAAAACACCCTGCAACTCTAAATTAACATTATCTTGAGCAGAAACTGCTGCGGGTTCGTTAAATAATGCAAACGAACTAATGTTGGGTACTTGAGCTTGCTGCGAACCCAACTCAACTCGATCAAACTGCATCGGCTGCGGTGGTGCGACAACAAACCAAAATAAGGAAGCCAACTTCCAACATAGCCATAGCACTAATATTACCAACACCAACGCACCTAGCTTGTCTAACTTCTGCCATCTCAATTGTTGAATCTTTTGAGCAAATTGTTTCATCAGAAGCCACCCTGCATGAGTGGTTGACGTGAGCTTATCACGTAAGTGTCTAAACCAGCTTTTCCTTCATATGACGGAATATTCAAAAGCATTCGTTGCGTCAATTGCACATCAAGCATCAAACTAGGGTCTAGACTTAGATTTGCCATTTTTTGACTACGCTGATCACGTACATCTACTTGTAGTTGACCATTTTCATCTTTTATTTCAGCCATTAATGAAGGCATATTCATACGATCTTGACGTTGACCGAACGTATAATTCAATTCACCACCACCCCAGTTTAGCTGCCCTTCCGCAGCACTAAATCCTTTTTCTTTTTGATAATTTAACTGAACATCTTTTAATTGAATCGCGTTCTCAGGCCACTGCCAATTTGCAAAATACTTTAAGGTTTCAGGTGAAACTTCACCTTGAAGATTCTTGATCATGATTTTTTTACCAAAACCATAACCAAAAACACCATTAAATTGAGTATTTCCACTGTGTATATCGAGATTTGCACCAACACGTAATAACAATAAATCTAGAGGTCTAGTTTTCCAATGGACAGTTCCTCGCAATTGACCACGCTGCCAATCCGCCTGCCCCTGCCAGATATTGCCACTAACATTATGTAATATTTGATTATCTTTAGAAAACTTAGCAATTAACCATGTTGCTGGAATTTGTAAAATAATAAAAATTAAGAATGCAAAAACGGCGAAAATCCACCATCTCCATTGTTTTGTTTTTTTCTTCATTCCACCCTTACCAACACGCAAAATATCATCCTTGTCGAGACACTCGCCCTCTGATTGACATTATGCATACTTTTTCAACATCGCCAATTCTCTCATATAAAAAAACCAAGCTTTTTAAGCCTGGCTTTTTAATAAAGGATAAAATCACCTTATGACAATACGATGACTTTAAAACTTGACTTAGATTAAGAAATCTTCAAGTTTTGCACCTTTCTCTAATTCTGCAACTAACCAACGTGGTTGCTTACCGCGACCTGTCCAAGTTTCTTCTGCATTATTTTTATTACGGTAACGCGGCTCAACAGCTTTACGGGTTGTTTTCTTACGTTTTTGCTCACCAAGCTCCAAAAGCTCTTCAACGCTGTATCCAACGTTTTCAGCAATCGCAATAATTTGATTATAAGCATCTTCAATTGCTTGATCTTTTTTGCTTGCAATTAAAGCTTCAGCTTCAGCTTGCAAACGCTTGAGATCTTCAACAGATAAATCACTAATATCTGGTTTCATTAGAACCACTCCAACTCAAAAGGGAAATATATCACTCAAAAAATAAAATGAATTAAAAATTCAACTCAATATTAATTTATATGTAATTAGATAATCAATATTAAAATAGTCAACTTAATCACAGCATTCACTTAAATCAGCTATTATTTACAATAAAACAAAGAAACTTTGTTCACATCAAATATTACAGCACATTTTACCATTCTTTTAACTTCATATTTTATTGTTATTATTTCTTAAAATATCAATTCAAAACCCACCTTAAAATAAACTTAATCTAGATTTATAAGTAAGCTTTATTTTAAAAAATTTATTGAATTGCACCTCGATACAACTCAATAAATATGACTTAGATAAAATTATACATAACTGTCTTTATATATTATTCAATATGATGCCCAACACTTGATTCCAACGTTATAATACGATTACGAATCTCGGTAGGTATATTAATTTTCTTTGAATCATGTTTGCCAACACACACCATGACGGCCTCACCAGTTGCAACCACTTGAGCTTGATCACGACTCCATAAAACATAATGCATTCTAAACGCACTATTTCTTAACTCTTCAATTCTTGCACCAATATGCAGCACATCAGGATAAAATACTGGGCTTAAATATTTACATTGACTCGAAGCAACAACCGTAAATATATCCTCATCGAATATGTTTAATTTCATTAAATAAGCAATTCGTGCACTTTCAATATATCGATAATATTGAACATTATTTACATGTCCAAAAGCATCCATATCCCCCCATGCAACAGCTTGCTCAAGAATTACTGGATAGACAGACAGCTCTTTCATTATTTCACTCATATCTTAAAGTTAAGAAAATTAACATCATTTTCAAAGATTAAATTCAACTGTCTGATTAAATCAGAATCATCACCCAAGATGGATTTAATCCTTAAATAACTCATTAAAATATTATCAGGATATAAATCCAACAATTGTGCTGCATCAGTCTGGCGATCTGTCGCCATAAATATATGCCATTTTGCAAAAGCCAGCATTGGAACGCTGGTATATTTTTGCTCCAACTCCATAATTCGTTGTTCAACATAAGCATAATCAGGAATTTGCTTAAGTAGCTGTTGTTGAAACCACAAATAAAATACTTCAGGATCAAAATGCTCTTGCAATAGATGTAAGGCAAGCTCCTCGTGCTGAACACTCATTTCAGGCATTCGAGCCAATAATTTTAACCAAAGTACTTTACTGGTATAAGGTCGTGCTTTGATTTCTGAATGCAGCATCATGTAACGTTGTTGAAGTGCACCTAAATCATCTACAGTAGCTTGATCAAATTGAATTAATAATTGCTGCAACCAAAGATCACGATGTTCTGCATCTAGCAGCCCATGTTGAATACTTTGTAAAAACACCCATGGCTTTTGTAAGGCCAATTTACCCCACAAACTGGTTATTTTTTGCTGATATGCCGTTTCAATTTCGCTTAGCCAAGGGGATAGTTGATGTTGTGCGAGAAATTCCAAATGTGTAAGTGCTTTTTCTGTCTCTTGTCGCTCTAGAAAAATATCCACTCTAAGCAATTCAGCAAGTTCAAAAGCCATAGGGGCTGACTTTTCTAGATTCATCAATGCCGTTTCATAATCACCATTGCGATAATCAAATTGAGCATCAACGATATTACTCAGCAAACCTGACTGAGTAAAAACACGCTCAATGAACACTTGCTGATCTTTGGCAGCATCTAATAACCAAACGATGCCAAGCTGCTCATAAGGATGTAAATCTTTAAATCGAAGAATTGTATCTTTCTGTCTTTGCTGTTGTGCGAGATATCTTTTTACTAATAACCATCCTGCCTGAGCGATGAAGCTCACAAGAATAAAGCAAGTTACTAATCCCCAAAAGCTACTTTGAAACTGCCAGTCCCGCCAATAGATATAAGCGTAACCACTACCGTAACCATAGCTAAAGACTGAAAAAATAGCGAATAAGCTAAGGATTGCAAGGAAATATATCTTCAATAAATGCTTCATATCTGACTACCCTAGCAAACCGAGAGTCGTTAGTTTCGGAGCAGGAACGACGGGAAGATTAAGCATTTTCTCCACACGTAGTTTCATTTGCTGACTACTACGATCTGGCAAATCCTCTAAAAGCAACATAACTTCTTGCATTGACTTACGATATTCAGTGGCTTGATTTAAATGTAATGCTTGCTCTGCAAGTAATAATCTTAATTGAGCCTCTTTTAGTAAAATACTTCGTTGGATTAAGTCTGGTGGAGTGCGTTGCACCTTTTCAAATTTGAACCATTGCCACCATGAACGCTCACTGTTTTTCTGCAGTCGAATATCGGGTTTCTGCATTTCTTGCTGAAGCTGCTGATCTAAATACTGCAACAACGTATCAAACTGCTGACGCTGCTGAGTTTGCAGCAATACATATTGTTGAATATTTTGCTTATCTTGTTCAATCGCTTTGATAAGACCATGCTGCAATGCTGGTGAAACTTGATGTTGAGCCATTTGTTGTTGCAACTGATTCAACTGTTCTAGCGCAAAAATGAATTGTTGCTGATCTACAGCAAACTGCACTAATTGTAGTTTTTGCTTGATTACAACGGCGGGAGCAATACCATCAATCGTTATCGGTGTAGTTACAAGCTTATTATTGGTATTTGAGGTGTTTTTGTCTTGCAGTTGTCGTTGCAAACCCACTAATTGGTCATTTAACAAAGAGTATTGTTGCTGTGATTGAACCAACTGCTGTTGAAGCTGAGGAATTGTTTGAGAATATTGCGCAACATCATAACTGAGTTTCGCCAACCACACCAAACCCAGAACCAATATGAAATAAGCAATTTTTCTCATGATTGTCCTTGCCAGCCTTGAATAGAATGAATAATTTCTAATGGTGCTAATGTTTCTAACTGAATATATTTCAACATAGAATCTACTTGATTTTGCGTTTGACACAATACCTGAGCTAAACGCTCACCAAGTACTAAATAAATACAATCCAACTCTTTGCTAATCTGTGCGGTGAGCTTTTGCCAGTTTCTCCAACTTGCTTCACTACTAATCAACACAAAAACTGGTTGTTGTGATACCAATTGAGAAACGAGTTTAGGAAATTTAGTCAAACTTAGTTCAGGGCATTGGCGACGATAAAGGATAAAGTTGAGAATATTAACGCCTGTTTGTTGCAAATGTTGCATCATAAATTGACGTCCGCCATGCCCACGCCAAAAGGCGACTGTATTTAAGTCAACACGTTCTCTAAGTATCGGTAGCTGCAACATCCCTTCTGAACTTTCCACATCAGGAACAAGACTATCAATCCCAAAGGTTTTTAGCGCTGCTGCTGTGGCTTGCCCAACCGCGATCCATTGAATATGTTTAAGTTGATCTAAATCAATCCCACTATTCTTGAGATACAGCATACCAATCTCAACAGCAGTTGGACTAACCACAACGATCACTTGCGAAGCCTTGAGTTGATCATACAACTGCATCAAATCTGCTGTAAATGGCTCAGCAACCAACTCAAGTAAGGGCAAGGATTCAACCTGTATCCCCTCTTGAATCAGAGCTTGATTTAATGAATGTGCTCGATCTTCAGGGCGCGTATTGATGAATAACATTTTAATATAAAGCTTTCAGTAGCTCACCTGCACCCTGTGCCAATAGTTTTTCGGCTAAAACCACACCCAATCGCTCTCCCTCATCCAATGCTCCTGACAATTGTTCTTTTAATAGCGTCTTTCCATCCACACTACCGACTCGACCTTCGATATGAAGTTGATTTTGAGTAATTGTCGCATAACCAGCGATCGGAACTTGGCATCCACCTTCAAGATAGGCATTAAAAGCACGTTCTGCACGTACACAAATTGAAGTTACTTCATGTTGAAGAGGAGAGATTAATTCCAGTAATTCTTGATCATCTGCGCGACATTCCAAACCCAAAGCACCTTGCCCTACTGCAGGCAAACTCAATGTAGGTGCGAGGCAATGGCGAATCCTCTCTGCCAAACCTAAGCGTTTTAAACCTGCACTCGCTAAAATGATCGCATCATACAGTCCATCATCGAGTTTAGATAAACGTGTTCCGACATTACCGCGTAGATCAATAATTTCTAAATCAGGGCGTTGCTGAAGTATCTGACATTTACGGCGTAGACTTGAGGTCCCTACTTTCGCACCATGTGGTAACTCATCAAAATGAGCATATTGATTCGATACAAAAGCATCTAGAGGATCTTCGCGTTCACAGATCACTGCAAGTGTTAAACCTTCAGGTAAATGCATCGGAACATCTTTCATTGAATGTACAGCTAAATCAGCACGCCCATCCAGTAGTGCTGCTTCCAGCTCTTTTACAAATAATCCTTTACCACCAATTTTTGCCAAAGGCGTATCTAAAATCTTATCACCTTGGGTTACAAACTTAACCAATTCAACCGTTAAATCAGGATAAAGTTCATTTAAACGAGCACGAATATGCTCAGCTTGCCAAAGTGCAAGAGGACTTTGTCGAGTTGCAATTTTTAGAGTTTTCATAAATCTAAGTTAAGTATTGATCAAAGCAATTGCTCCAAACTTAACTTGATCATTTAAAAATGCAAGTAAAAAAAGCAAAAAGTGATCATAACAAGCTTAGCTTCAACAAATTATAGTTGATGCATACACTCTCTTAGACTTGGTAAATGACGGCGACTCACCGACAAGCGCTCCTCAAGCTCACGTAACCGAACTTGGTATTGTCCAGCAGCAACCAGCTCTAAACCTTCTAAATAATCTAGTGAAACAAGCGCATTACGATGGATTCTAATAAAGCGGTCAGCAAACTCATGCTCTAAATCTTTTAATGTTTCGTCTATCAATACACTGCCATTTTTATGGCGCACGGTGACATACTTCTGATCCGCCAAAAAATAATAAATATTTTCTACAGGGATAAGTTCGACCCCACGATAAGTTTTCGCAGCAATTTGGTGACGTTGAGTTTTAGTATCGTACATATGATCTTGTTGTTTTAAACCCGTCATTTGAGCTTGGGTAAGTTGAGTTAAATTATCAAAAACCTGCTGTAAATCTTGTTGGGCTACAGGTTTGAGTAAATATCCTTGGGCTTGAAATTTAAATGCTTCCAATGCATGTTGATCGTATGCCGTACAAAAAATAATAGCAGGACGTGGGTTCAAGTGACTCAATTGCTCAGCGCACTCTAATCCATTCATCCCTGGCATTTGAATATCTAATAAAACAACATCTGGTGAATCATTTTCAATATGATCTAACACATCTTGCCCATGATGTGCTGTCGCAATCACTTCATGCCCCATCTGGGTCACTAAACGTGATAAACGCTCTACTGCGAGAGGTTCATCATCAGCAATCAGAACTTTCATCCTCTCCTCCTTGTCACCGTTAACATCATCCATATTTTTTATGGTTAACTGGACTTATTATTTTACTCGATCGTGGTAACTCACCACAGTCGTATATAACGACACTCCCCCATACACTTGAAACTTCACAGCTGGCCCATAATAAGCCTTCAAGCGCTGTTCAACATTTTCTATTGCAATACCATTCCCTGTTCTGGATTTTATTTTATCGTGAGAATAGGGGTTAGTAATGACTATAGTGACTTGATTTTGCAATATTTCAACCAATACGCTAATCGTTGAAGCTTGTAAAACTTTTTCCACCCCATGAAAAATACTATTCTCTAACAAAGGTTGCAACGTTAATAATGGAATAGTCGCTCGTTTTAACTCAATTGGTGTCGCTTGAATATTCCATTCTACGGTTAATCGGTCACCTAAACGCATTTTCTCAATACTGAGATATTGCCTACACAGATCAATTTCTTCCTCCAAACTTACCAGTTTCAACTCCTGAAAACTGGCCCGAAACAATCGAGAAAGACTGATCAACATATTTTCAGCTTTATCTGGATCTATTGAAATCAAACTCACCACACTATTTAAACTATTGAATAAGAAATGTGGATGAATCCTTGCTTGCATCGCTTGAATACGCGCATTTAACTCACTGTACTGCTGACGCAACCATTGCTCACGCATATATAAATAACGTAAGCAAAAAGCACCCAATAAAATACCATACCCCAAATGCAAACTTACGCCATGAAATAAGACATCTTCGGAAAAACCAGTAGATCGAGCTGCCCAAAACTGAATGATATTCACAGTGCAAGTTGTAAGCAGCACAATGATTTGCAGGACAACAAAACCCAAAGTCAAAGCGACCTTTTGACTTAACTTAGTAAAGAAATCCTGAAAATAATCGACAAATGCGGAAAAAGATAAAATCACCCAATTAATAAAAAAGGTGTATTGTAAAACGCGAATACCTTCCAAAGCATGCCAAGAGCGAGCTTCCGCCAATGCTAAAACCATTGCCAATACATTACTTGCAACAATTAGTTCTAATAAGTGTTGCCATTGACCAATTTTCGTAAAAAAATACGTGCCTGATGAATTCATCTGACGAGATTGCGATAAC
>Ga0172373_10007036_pt1 | contig 14747 bp, 8 predicted proteins | sample Lak10m_2_FD_114546 | JGI IMG/M metagenome (GOLD analysis project Ga0172373, IMG submission 114546) | Freshwater microbial communities from Kabuno Bay, South-Kivu, Congo - kab_092012_10m | ecosystem: Environmental > Aquatic > Freshwater > Lake | place: Democratic Republic of the Congo: South-Kivu... | reverse complement strand
TGGCATCGGTTAAACCGCCGTTCCACTGTGTTATATTGGGTCTTAAAATCCTCACGTACGTTTAAGTACGCTCCGGTTTTAAGCCCCAATATGCCTTGTGGAAACGACGGTTTATTCCGATGCTGAAACATTGGTTTTTGCTTGTCCATTGGGATTCTTAAGGGGCTTGCCCCTTAAGGCGGGTGTGGGTGCGAAGCACCCACTAAGTATTAATTCCCCTCCTGGGAGGGGCAGGGGTGGGTTAAAATAGAGTGGGCACTTAGTGCCCACCACCTTAAGGGGCGGAGCCCCTTTAATACCCCAACGGATAAATGTACTCCGTTCGATACTCTTCCACCCCAAACCCCAATGCATTATATACCCTTATCGCCCCACTATTACTTTTGGTCACGGATAACCCCACCAAATCATGACCCAATTCCCATAACATCCCCATACAAAATCGCAATAAATCCCGACCATACCCATGCCCCATATGCGCCACATCCGTTGCAATATCAAATATCCAAGGAAAATTGGATTGTCCCCAATATTCACTATTCACCGTCTCACATATCGATACCGGTACCCCATCGTTTAATAATAACCATGACGCTCCCTGTATAATCTTTCCATACTCCCCCCCCCAAAATTCTTCCTCCATCTTGTAACGATTCTCATACGATGACAACGGACCATAGTTCGGATAATCATTGGAATGCTGATGCGCCGGCCAACTAATCTTTGCCACTATCCCCATGCTATCTCGGGATAACGGGCGAACCGAATAACTGTCTTTCTCGAGTCTTGGACCCATCATGCCAGATAATGCCGCCACCATCCCCTGTCGTGCCAATCCGATGTAACCATGGGCAACTAATTGCTCTCCCACCCATTCTTTAGTATGGGGGGTATCCAATTCCATCATCGTACCCTTTCCATCACCGGATTGTATAAATCCCTTTATGAGCGGATGCAAGGCATCTTCCGTTTCATATTCTACATACATACTCCCATAATGAATCGACATGCAGTGACGCCATATTATTCCCAACGGAACCCCCTGCTCTGACACGGTGACCCCACTAAGTTTTCCTTCACGAATGGCCTGTATTTTTTTGTCGATGAACCCATCACACTCGGCCTCTGATACCCCAGATTCAATCCAACGTTGGCGTATTTTTTTCATAAAAAATTGGGTTATTTGGTTTAATGGATCAATCCGTTCAATTGTCATGGGGTGGTTCTCCTGTTCCAATGTGTTATACTTTTTTATCCACTTGGATGGGTATTATTTTTTATTAAGAGGTTCATATGGGATATTTCACGCCGGGGTCTGTGATGGACTTCCCCTCAATCGATCAGCTACTTTTGTCTATTCCCCAAGATCCCTTACTTCAATCGTTCTCTAAATACTATTTATTGGCACATTCTGCAACCTCTTTGTGGTCGTTGCCCCCTTCAGAACTGACCCAATTTTTACAAGATCGACTGGCCAAAATATTACCCCTTAACCCAGGGGAATCCCGTGTGGCAGTTTCTGATATTACACCCTCCCACACCACCCTACCCAAGGTGATGATTGATTGTGTGTGTCCTGATGCCGTGTTTTTGGTCATGACACTCACTGAATTGATTCGATCGATGGGCTACAAGGTGACCCAATTGGTGCATCCCATTGTAGGGGTGACCCGTTCAAACACAGCCCAAATTGATGGCTTTGTGGCCCCATTACATGCCCAAGAACGGTTGTCTTTGACGACCATTACCATTGATGGGGTGCCACTTCATCAGATTGAATCATTATTGTTGCCTCGGATTCATACCCATTTGGGTGCCATTCATCAATCGTATAACGATCAAACCAATATTCGCGATGGGCTGGACGAGGTGAAGGTGGCGATTGCGAATGCCATGCCCGCATTATCTGAACCCAAAGAAGAATGGGCCAATTTGTTGGATTGGCTTTACGATGACAATTTTTCGTTTTTTGGCATGATCTGTTTCCATCACAACCATGGGAACGTGTCGCCGATTGACGCTTCTGAAATGGGGATATTTAAAAGTGGTGGGGGATATGATGCCACCCCCTTGCATGCGGCTGCCCTTCGGCAATCACAGTGGTTGGCCGGTTTTGGTGATGATTTTGTTTTTGATACCCTTTCTGTTGTATCGCCCATTTTGCGCTTTGATTCATTAATGCGATTGAGTTTTAGGTTGGGTCGTGGGCAAGATATCATTGAATATGTGTTTGTTGGCTTATTAAAACGATCAAGTTTATTGGCTAAAAATTTGGATACCCCCCTGATTCATCGTAAAATGAAAGCGATTTTTGAATCGAAGGGTATGATTCCCAATAGTTTTGATTATAATGAAGTGATTCGAATTTTTACCGCCATTCCCAAATTTGAGTTGTTTCGGTCATCCCAATTTCACCTTCAATTTATTGTGGAATCGTTATTATCCATTACCAATCCGTCTGAATTGGTGGTGGTTGAACGTCGGTTGCAAAATGGTCGACATTTTGTGATGGTGGTGATTCCAGACGCCTTAACCTCTCGCCATAATATTGAGCGGGTTCAACGGCGCGTGATGGAGTGGTTTTCGGTGGATGATGATGGCTATGAATGTATTGAGGTCACGAGCCCTGAGCATACCCGTTTGCATGTGTATTTACCCGGAGAATGGGTTGATGAACAGAAACCATCCTTGGCGGTGTTGCAAACCCAGTTGCGAGATGCCATTCAACCGTGGGAATCCCGTTTGCAATTGGCTCTGGAGGCACGATTTCCGGATTTTGCAGCCGTCTGGCTCATGCGCTATCAGCATGCATTTCCCGAACACCATAAAGTTCGCCGAACGGTTGAAAGCACCGTGCAGGACATCCGCTTGTTGGAAGACATGCGCCAGTCGGGGGATATTCAATTTCAGTTAACCGATTTTGAGTCCCCCGGATCAATTATGGATGGGAACGTTTCCAATTTAAGTATTTACAATCCCACCAAAATAGACCTCATCGCCATCATGCCCATCTTAGAAAATGCGGGTTTGTATGTGTATGATGAGCTCACCACGCGTGTGGGTGAATTGGATGCCCCCATTGGCTATATTCATAGTTTTCGGGTGGCGGATTATCAGCATGCCCGTATTACAGATACGGGGTTGGCAACCCGTTTAATGGAGTTGCTAAAAGCGGTTTTTTTAAATCGTGCTGAAAACGATCCCTTAAATCGATTGGGCTTATTGGCTGGATTAACGGCGCGCGAAACCCATTTGGTACAAGTATATCGCAATTTATTAATACAGCTAAAATGTGGGTTTACCCGAGACAAGCTTAATCGTGCCTTATTGACCAACCCCGTTGCGGTATCTGCATGGGTTATCTGTTTTCATTCACGGTTGTCTCCGGATGACTCATCGCCCGACTCGTTGGAAGCAGAGAGAGCGTTTGAAACCGCGTTACAAGGGATCAAAGATTCGGGTGATGATTTGATTTTGAGACGCTACAAGAATTTATTGGATGTCACATTACGAACTAATTTTTATTTGCCAGTGACCCATCATCGGACCCACATTAGTATTAAGTTGGACTCTCAGCGTATTCAAGATATTCCCTTGCCGGCACCGTATCGAGAGATTTATGTTCATGATGTGGGAATGGAAGGGGTTCATTTGAGATTTGGACCCATTGCAAGAGGTGGGTTGCGTTGGTCGGATCGTCCTGATGATTTTAGAACCGAGGTATTAAGTTTGGTTAAAACCCAGCAGACCAAAAATGTGGTGATTGTGCCGGTTGGGTCTAAGGGTGGGTTTATATTAAAGCGAACAGGCTTGGGGCGCGAGGAGTTGGCACAAGAAGGGGTGGCACAATATCGTCGCTTTATTTCGGGTTTATTGGATATTACCGATAACTTATTACCGGATGGCCAGATACAAACCCCGAATCGGGTGGTTAGACATGATGAGTACGATCCCTATTTGGTGGTAGCTGCGGACAAAGGTACAGCCTCATTCTCGGATATAGCGAACGAGGTGGCCGCTGATTATCAGTTTTGGTTGGGGGATGCGTTTGCATCGGGTGGCTCGCAGGGGTATAGTCATAAAAAAGAGGGGATTACAGCAAGAGGGGCGTGGGAATGTGTCAAGTTGCATTTTTCTGAATTGGGGAAATCCATTCAAACAGAGCCATTTACGGTGGCAGGTATTGGGGATATGTCGGGCGATGTGTTTGGGAATGGCATGTTATTAAGCCCCATGATTCAGTTACAAGCTGCATTTAATCACGTTCATATTTTTATTGATCCCAATCCGGATGTGGTGGCCAGCTATCAAGAGCGTAAGCGCTTATTTGAGTTGCCTCGCAGTGCGTGGACGGATTATAACGTGGGTGTCATTTCGGCGGGTGGTGGGGTATTTGAGCGATCAGCCAAGTCGATAGAGGTGACTCCCCAAATGAAAGCCTTATTGGATATTGAGGCTTCGGTGGTAACGGGGGAAGAATTAATTCGGGCCATATTGGGCATGCGTGTTGAATTAATGTGGTTGGGCGGTATTGGTACTTATTATTGTGCCACGTCGCAGGTGGGTATGAATGTGGGGGATCCATCGAATGATTCGGTGCGGTTGCCCATTGTGGCATGTCGGGCTCAGGTTGTAGGGGAGGGAGCTAATTTAGGGGTGACCCAACCGGCGCGCATTGAATTTGCGGCGATGGGTGGGCGAATTAACACGGACGCGATTGACAATTCAGCCGGCGTTAATTTTTCGGATTACGAAGTGAATATTAAGATTTTATTAACCCAATTAATTGCAGACGGGCATTTGGCGGAAACGGAGCGCAATCGGGTATTGGAGGAAGCCACCAATGAAGTGGCCACTTTGGTATTAGCCAATAATCGGGGCCAACATCGGTTATTGACGTTGGATTCCATTCGATCGACACAGCGGTTTTCAATCTTTCAAAAACTCATTGAGCATTTGGTTAAGACGGGAATGATGGATGCCAAAACGGAGCAAATTCCGGTTGGGGATGTGTTATTGGAATATGGGTCATCCATGCCTCGTCCGATATTGGCGGTGGTACAGGCGTATATCAAAATGCATGTTTATGATGGGGTAATGGCATCGTCTTTACCAGATGATCCTTACTTTCAAACCATGTATGAGCGGTATTTTCCCGATTCGATTCAATCCCTTTCCACTACACCGATGCCACGCCATCGGTTGCAACGCAATATTGTTGCGACGTTGCTCACCAATCGAATTGTAAATCAAGCGGGGGTGTTATTTTTTTATGAAACCCAATTGATTACGGGGGCCTCGGTTGCAACGATTGCCAATGCATATTGGGTGATTGATCAGGTGTTGGGGTTGGCGTCGTTACGATCAGAATTGGCCCATACGGGCTTAAGTGAGTCGGTGATATGTGAGATGGTGGTTGCCATTGAGCAACAGGTAATGGATTTGGTACAAGCGGTATTAATGATTCCAAATTGGCCGGCCACCCTATCTATGATTCCAGCCTTACAAGCGGGGATGCCATCCTTAAAATCCCAATTGGGGGCGGCATCTGTTGGGGAGGATTGGGTGGCCAAGGGGGTATCTGTTGGGATTGCTCAGCAGGTTAATGAGTTAATGGGGTTATCGTTGTTACCGGAATCGATTGGGTTGGGAGGGGATCGGGCAGGGGAGTGGGTATTGGCGGTGGCGACGCAATTTGGGTTAACTCAAATGAAGGGGTTGATTCGCAACATGCACCCCCGCACGGAGTGGGAGTTAACGCATCAGGGCATTTTATTACGATCGTTATATCGGGCGATTATGCAGGTGGCGGATCGTTTGCGACAGTCGAATCCGACGGGGGTACCACAGCAGGTGGTATTGGATTGGATGAGTGGAAATGAGGCGGGTCGTGAGTGGCAGGTATTCATGTCAGAGTGTTTGGGGGTGGCGGAGCCATCTTTTTCAATGATGGCGGTGGGGATGACGAGGTTATCGGTTGTAACAGGTGGGGAGGGCTAGGGAGGGGATATCAATGTGGGCGCTGCGCGCCCAGCCCCGCCTAGGGGCCAAAGGCCCCTAGGACCCCACCAATCAGGTTAGCCCCCACCACCTTAAGGGGCGAAGCCCCTGGGAAACACGTAATCTGGGCGAGCCCCTCGGGATTCTTAAGGGCGAAGCCCTTAAGGCGGGTGTGGGCCACGCAGTGCCCACACCCTTCATGTGCCTATACCACCCAAAACGACCCGTTTACGCTATGAACAATATGACCCCTAAGGGCTGTTGCTTCCTCTTTATTACCAGAGTAATTAAAAACGTGACTGCCATTTTCTCTACTATCTATTGCTATTGATGAAAGATGACTATTTAAATAGTCATCTCTTTTACGCTGTAAATCTGTAATGGTACTAACAGGTCTAGTGGTATCAATGGGCACCCCACCATTTTCGGGTCCCCGTAAAAATCTAAACTTACCTGGTTGTGCAGAGCATCTTTTAAAAGGGCTAGGTGCTCCTTCAGATGGGGGGGTGAGGCTTCCAAGGCTGTTGGATGAACCTGATGGAGAATATGACCAACTACTAGGTGTTCCTTCAGATGAGGGGCTGAGGCTTGCAAGGATGGTTAGTGTTTCCCTAAAAGTAAGAGCTGGGGGTATTAACTCAAGTTGGCCTACGTCGCCAGGTGGCGTCCCAGATCGACTTCTACTACGTGCAACGATAGTTTCGCTATGGGATAAAGAGGAAATATTACTATGGTCGGGTGATCCTGCTGGGCTCTTACAATTTTTCCCCAGAGAATCACCATCCGATCTAGGAGTCGACACACTATCAGAATCACTCGGATCCACTTTACTAATTAAAACTGACGGTTCAGTAGTATGGTTTACAGGGGGGGTCATACACGTTAAACATGCTGTGAGGGCCTGACTGATTGGTAAAAACAAGTCGCGTAATAACTGACCAACTTTAATTAAATTGGACGGGTTCAATGCGGATAAATGATATAAATTCATACTGATTCCTTACTCAATATTGCCACTCGCTTCATTGTTAAAATAAAGTATTTCAAGTTATTTATGATGATAGTATCCCTCAATTTGACCGTATGACCTAATGAAATGATTGAATCTAATGATGCACTCACCCATTGCCATCCCCAAACTCATAGGAAGACAGTTTTCCTCGTTTGCCGTATGATTAAACAACGTATGATTTATCAAATTCTATTGGCCACGTTATTATTTGGAATAACCTCTCCGTTGATGTCACAAACTGTTTGGTCGGTCAGTACCCAACGTAAAGCCGTTGCGTTTACCTTCGATGACGGACCCAAACCCGAACACGCCCTACCCCTATTGGATATGCTCAATGAGTTGCAAATAAAAGCTACTTTTTTTTTGGTTGGACAAGAAATTAAAAATCAAATCGATATTGTAAAACGGATCAGCGATCAGGGACATGAAGTCGCCAATCATAGTTATACCCATCGACGATTCCCCCCCCTTTCTCCCGCTGATATGTCACAAGAACTCCAGCAAACCAATGCCCTCATTCGCCGTGCCACTGGACGATCCCCCCGCTTCTTTCGGCCCCCCGGCGGGCAATTTAACCCCGCCATCGTGGCAATGGCCACTTCCCATGGCCTCACTACCATTTTGTGGGATGTTAATGCCAAGGATTACACCACGGACCCCACCCGCTTTCCCATACCCGATGAATGGCGTCGACCCAGCGGCGTGATTCATCCACGGGACGCTATCACCGAAGCCATTTTGCAAGATGTAAAACCGGGTAGCATTGTTTTAATGCACAATGGGGGGGATATTTTACGGGCTTTACCCAAAATTGTGAGCCAATTAAGGGGTAAAGGCTATGAAATTGTTACGGTTGGGGAATTGATGCAAATGGGGGTGCCCGTATCAGGGTCTTCGCACTATTCGAGTTATCATGTTCCCGATTAACCCCACGGCCATTTTAACGGATGCCCATGGGGTGATTTATAACGAATCCGGCCCCATTCTTTCTGCCATTCACCGATTAAATATCTGGATTCAATCGGTCCCTGTGTGGGTGGTAACCAACAATACCACCGCATCCCCCACGCAAATTGCCACCCAACTTCAACACATGGGCTTGGCTATTTCATCGGATGCCATTATTTCTTCCGGTCACGGACTGGCGTTAGACCCCACTTGCCATCACTTGGTTCGTGGGGAACGGGTGTTTACTTATGGCTATCCCGATTCCGAATGGTATGTGACCCATGCCGGTGGCGTGGTGACCCATGAACCCGATGACGCAACCGTGCTGGTGATTGCCGCTAGCACCAATGAAACCAACGAGAGTATGTATGCCAAGGTGGCACGGTCTTTAACCAAGAACCCCCATCGACCTGTTATTGCCATTAACCCCGATCGTTATGTGTCCGCCGGTGATGGGCGTCGTATCCCAGTGGCAGGGTATTATGCCGCACAGCTTGAAGCCACCCTGCCTATATCAGTCCGTTGGATGGGGAAACCAATGCCTGCATTTTCGCAAGTGATACGGCATGTTCTGAACGGTCATTTGGGCGATTTATGGGGTTCTAATGTGTATTTTTTTGATGATAACCCCAAAAACGTGCTGCAACTTGAGCGGGATTTGGGAATAACGGGGGTAGGGGTTCGCCAAACCGGATTGTTACATGGGTATTCCGATCAACGTATTTTACAAGAATATGGGGTCATTCCCAATCACATGGTGGAGGTGCTTCAATGAAATGGATGCTGGCGTTATGGGTATTAATGGGGTGGACGGGATTGGGGATGGCCCAATCGGTTCGTGTTTTGTGTTATCACACTTTTTTGGGAAAGCCATCCATTGATACTGATTTTTCGATTCAAGAATTTGATTCTCACATTCGGGCCTTTCAATCAAAAGGCTACCAATTTGTTAGCTTTGAATCGATGAAAGCGGGTCAAATTACGGGTACGCGCAATCTATTATTGGTGATAGATGATGGGAATCGGACGGCGTATCAGGCTTTTTTGAGGGTATTAAAACCCCGAAAGATTCCGGTCATGATGGCCATTTACCCAGGTATTATTGGTTCGCGATCATTTGCGATGACGTGGGACCAACTCAAAGATGTCCTTCTGAATGGGGGGGAGGTGGCCTCTCATGGGTATTTTCATGAGTTTTTATCCGAGGAATTTAAAGCCAAACGCCCCAAGGATTTTGATCATGAAGTGCGGTTGTCTAAAACCATTTTAGAATCTAAATTGGGTCGTCGTATTGAGGTATATGTATATCCGTTTGGGGTCTTCTCGGTATCGGGCAAACAATTATTAAAAGAAACAGGCTATGCGTATGCCATGACCATTCAGCCAGGGCCAACATTAATTCCCTTGCGTCGCAATCCCAATCCACTTCAATTGCCACGCCTCATGTTGACCCGATCTAATATTGCAGGGGTGTTACAAACGTTATAATGAACCGGTTGGAATGGCTGGCCCAATCGGCAGATGATCCGGACTTTAGCGATGCCATTCAGCGATTGCCAGACCGGTATTTTGATGCATTTACCCCCAATGACATTCGCCGACACGTAACGGCGTTGGGTCGGATTCAATCCAATCACCCGTTGGAATTGGATATTATATTGGTTACCGATGATTGGGTTGAAATCACCGTATTTGGATTTGATTACCCGTTTATATTGGCCATTATTACGGGGTTGTTGTCGTCATTTGGGGTTGATATTCGACGGGGGGAAATATTTACATTTTCCAACCAGCTTCCTATTAAAACCCATCGCTCAAGGGATGCTATCTTACGGCAACTGCGTCCCAAAAAAATTGTGGATTATTTTTATGGATGTCGTCGCAATCCAACGGATTTTGTTAGTTGGAAAGAGTCGTTGCAACACGCATTTTGGGGAATCGGTCAACACTTGGCCACCAATCCCACCCATGCCATTGAGCGGGTATGGCACCATGTGGCCACCAATTTGCCCCGCTATTATTTGGCTGATCCCCCTCCGTTATCCCCATCCCAAGTTCATTTTGATCAATCTCTGCCCGATGTGACCCAATTGATATTAACCACCCAAGACACCCCTTTTTTCTTATTTTCTTTTTGTACTGCATTGGCGCATCATGGCTTGTCGGTGCAACAATTAAGCATTCACACCCAAGCCAATCAAGTGGAAGATACCTTTTATTTAACCACCCGCCATGGCCACAAAATTCAACATGCCAATGAATTGGATGCCTTGCGTTTGTCGGTGGTGTTATGCAAACAATTCACCTATTACCTCAACCGTGCACCCAACCCCTTAGACGCCATTACAAGATATGAGCAATTAATCCAAACCATTTTATCCTCACCCGATTCCCATTCACGATTACCATTTTTAACCAACCCTTTGGCGTTACAAGACTTGGCACGGGTGTTGGGTGCCTCGGATTATTTGTGGGAAGATTTCATTCGTACCCATTATGAATCGTTGGAACCCTTGTTATCTGGTATTCAACCCGATCAGGGCACCCTATTGGATCGACTGAATGTGGCAATGGCGGGGGCGCTGACCTATCAAGACCAACAACAGCGATTAAATGCGTTTAAAGACCAAGAAATGTTTTGTATCGATTTGTATCACTTGTGCCAACGCATTACCCTGATTGAATTATCGGAGCGATTAACTGAATTGGCTGAATTGGTGGTTCGAACGGCGTGTGAGTGTGTCATGGCTGAATGGTCGAAGGGATATGGGGAGCCCAAAACAATTGGGGACTTACCCGTTCAATGGGGGGTATTTGGCTTGGGTAAGTTGGGTGGGGTTGCATTGGGCGTGGCCTCAGACATTGAACTATTATTGATTTACAGTGATCGGGGGTATACGAATGGGGCCAATCGGGTGGCCAATTCCCTATTTTTTGGGGAAGTGATGAAAGAAATGAATCGGTTTATTGTGGCCAAACGATCGGGGATTTTCTCGATTGATATGCGATTGCGCCCCTATGGAAAAGATGGGCCATTGGCTTCCAGTTTAGACCAATTTTGCCGGTACTTTGACCGTGATGGGGATGCCCATTTGGTCGAAAGATTGGCATTGGTTCGATTGCGTTGGGTGGCTGGGGATCCCCAATTTGGGCATCGGATTGAATCGTTACGAGATGAATGGGTGTATTTTGGGGGAATGACCGATTTTTCGGCCTTGTGGGATCTTCGTAAACGCCAACATGATCAGAAAGTGTGGCAACAACCCAATGCCAAATTTAGCCCAGGTGCGTTGGTGGATTTGGAATATACGGTACAGGGGCTACAGGTGCGTTATGGGGCCCAAACCCCTCAACTTCGGACCCCTCGTATTCGGGAAGCATTGCGAGGGCTACAGTCGGTTGGCTTATTGGACCGCGTGTTAGTGGATCAATTGGTCAATGGGTATTTGTTTTTGAGGCGGGTTATTAATGGGTTGCGGGTATTGCGTGGATCGGCAGAGGACTTGAACCTGCCCGCCAGTGATGAATTGGAATTCGATCATTTGGCACGACGGATGGGGTATGAAGCCAGGGAGGGGATTTCGGCAGCTGACCAGTTATTAATGGAATTTGAAACAGTGACGGCCATGGTTAGGGGGTTTTTGGAGCACCATTTTTCCCGCGATTCATTGGCATCTGATCAGGTGGTTAATGTGGCGGATTGGGTCTTAAATCCGTTGTTACCCATGACATTGGTGGATCGCATTTTTGCGGGTTTTCGATATCCGGAGCAAGCTGCTCGGAATATTCGGTTATTAAGTGATAGGGGAGATCGTGTGGCGTTTGCTCGTGTGGCGGTGTTGGCATTGCAATGGCTCAAAAGTAAGCCCAATCCGGATCGCGCGTTGAATCATTGGGAGCGCTTTGTTCGGGCGGATGGGGATGCCACGGCTCATTTTGAGTTGTTATTATCCCAACCTGCCCGATTGGATATGTTATTGGATGTCTTTTCAATGAGTGATTATTTATCGGATTTATTAATTCGGCATCCGGATGAAATGGGGGAGGTGACCAAATCGGGGGGGTTACATACCAAGCCACAACGGGGTTCCCTGAATTGGGATGACTCGGATCATCAATTGGATGCCGTGGCTTTTCGGTATCGGTTGAGGCGTTTTAAGCATCGGGAAATGTTACGAATTGCGATTCAAGATTTAACATTGCGGTTGGAGTTGCCGGTGATTTATCGGCATTTATCGCTGGTAGCGGAAACCTGTTTGATGGCAGCATGGAATCGTGCGATTTTGGATGTGGGGGCGATGGCAATAGATGGGTGTTTTTGTATGTTGGCCATGGGAAAATTGGGGGGGTCGGAATTAAATTACAGTTCGGATATTGATTTGATTCCGGTATTGGATGCGAGGGACTTGGTGGTGCCTTTGTCGCAAGCGATTGAGTGGGCCACCCAAGTGGTAAAGCAGGTTCGGGATGATTTGGCTATGGTAACGGGTGAGGGTCATTGTTATCGGGTTGATTTTAATTTACGTCCCTTTGGCCGATCGGGTGCATTGGTGGTGACCACGGATGCGTTGCTGCAGTATTTTAAGGAGATGGCGTCGCCTTGGGAGATGCAAGCGATGACTAAGATGAGACCGGTGGCGGGGGATTGGAGCACAGGGTTTGAGGTAATGGATGCTGTGCGGGAGTTTGTGTTGGGGGTACCGATGGGGGTATATCGAGAGTCGGTGGCGGTGATGCGGCGGCAGTCAATTGAGCAATCCGAGCGAGTGGGTGGGGGAATGGATATTAAAAATGGACGTGGGGGGATTCGGGATATTGAATTTTTGGTACAAGTGATGATGTTAGAAGCACAGCCCAGGCCTTGGATACGGCGAACCTTACCAGCGATTGGGTATTTAAAGCGGGTGGGGCGATTGGGGTCGGGGGATGCGGCTGATTTAATCACCAGTTATACGATGTTTCGGCGGTTGGAGCATGCGTTGCAATTATTAGACAATCAGCAGACGCATTGTTTACCGGTTGAGTTAGCGGAGTGGGGCATTTTGGCACGTCATGTATTGGCGGAGGGGGCGACTGGGGAGCGATTGAGGGAGAAGATAGAAGAGGCGACGCAACGGTGTTCGGCGTTATTTTGGGGGGTAGTTGCAGGTTGATGGGGAGCAAGGGATTTTAAAGGGGCTTGCCCCTTAAGGCGGGTGTGGGTGCTGCGCACCCACATTCTATATTTGAGGGCGTTCCCCCCTCAAACTCCCCCCTGATCCAATTAAATAGTGGGTGCTGCGCACCCACGCCTGCTTAAAGGGGCTGCGCCCCTTTAAAATCCCCGCCTTAAGGGGCTAAGCCTTTGGTTTTGGGGTCCAGGGGCTCCGCCCCTGGTCTGGGGTCTGGGGACCGAAGGTCCCCAGAATCTAATTTCTTTCTCCCTCCCCTTTAGGGGAGGGTCGGGGTGGGGTTAAAATTCCCCACCCTCGGCGGGGTTGGGTGCCCAGCACCCACATTCCATCCCACCTACCGATATTTTTGTTTTACCGATACAATAACGTCACACGAACGGGGAATTGGGGGTATTTCCATTAAATGAAGGAGTGACAATGCCTGGTAGTACATTTGGAACACACTATAAACTGATGACATTTGGGGAGAGCCACGGCCCTGCTATTGGGGTGGTCATTGATGGAACCCCCCCCCATCTACCGTTAACCGAATCAGATATTCAATTCGAATTGGATCGACGTCGCCCTGGTCAAAGTAGTGTCACCACTCCCCGAAATGAAGCCGATCGGGTCCGTATATTGTCGGGGGTATTTGAGGGGGTTACGACTGGCGCACCCATTGCCTTGGTTATTGAAAATACCAATCAACAGTCCAAAGATTATACCCATCTTCAATCGGTGTATCGACCTGGTCATGCGGATTATACGTTCCAACAAAAATATGGCATTCGAGATCATCGTGGGGGTGGTCGTTCATCGGGTCGGGAAACTGCTGCACGGGTAGCAGCCGGTGCCATTGCCAAAAAATGGTTGGCCATGCAAGGTGTGCATATTGTAGCCTATACCAAATCAGTGGGGCCTATTCAGGCTGACACGATTCAGTTGGATATGATTGAACAAAACCCAGTTCGTTGCCCGGATCCTGTAAAAGCCAAAGAAATGGTGTCGCTTATTGAGCGTTTACGGGATGAAGGCGATAGTATTGGTGGGGTTATTGAAGCGGTTATTACAGGGTGTCCGGTGGGGTTGGGGGACCCAGTTTTTGATAAATTAGATGCTTGTTTGGCCCATGCGATGTTATCAATAGGCACCACGAAGGGGATTGAATTTGGGGATGGGTTTGCTGCCACATTGCGACAGGGTTCTGAAAATAATGATGAATGGCAGGTGAATGATGATGGAACAATTGGGTCTAGAACCAACCATGCAGGGGGTATATTGGGTGGGATTTCATCTGGAGAGCCGATTACATTTCGGGTAGCGATTAAGCCGGCATCATCGATTTCTAAAGTTCAGCAAACGGTGACTACTGATTCGAAACCAACTCAAATTGAAGTGCATGGCCGGCACGACCCATGTATTTGTCCTAGAGTGGTGCCTGTGATTGAGGCGATGGCGGCGGTGGTGGTGATGGATCGTTGGTTGATTCAAGAATCAATAAGGGGCTCCGCCCCTTAAGGTGGTGGGCACTGCGTGCCCACTCTATTTTAACCCCACCCTAACCCTCCCCTAAAGGGGAGGGAAAAGAAATTAGACTCTGGGGACCTTCGGTCCCCAGACCCAGACCAGGGGCG
>Ga0172373_10007035_pt1 | contig 14747 bp, 13 predicted proteins | sample Lak10m_2_FD_114546 | JGI IMG/M metagenome (GOLD analysis project Ga0172373, IMG submission 114546) | Freshwater microbial communities from Kabuno Bay, South-Kivu, Congo - kab_092012_10m | ecosystem: Environmental > Aquatic > Freshwater > Lake | place: Democratic Republic of the Congo... | reverse complement strand
TGATTATTAACGTTCACCTCCCTGTGAACTGGATTCCGGCAATCCCTGCCGGAATGACGTGGGGGATTCATGATCGCTATATTTATTAACTGACAAAAGACCCCAAAACCCATATAGAGCCTACGTCAAATACGATGACCACACGCGGGTGTATTACGACAATCAGTTGATCTATACCGGGGCCAGCGGCTGGTACGGGGATTGCGAGCTTTACACCAGTTGGAACGAATACCCTAATACCAATGTGTTGTATGCCTTCAATAGCAGCGGCATCAAGGTGTTCAAAGAAGAAACCCGCGTATCCGGACGGGGCGAAGGCTATTCAAGAATTCGGCTTCGTTACGACTTATCCAAGTTGATTACTCAAGACGAATGGAGTTGGAGTGGCCCGAATTGCCAAAACTTGGCCAATGCGATTACCGATGGCATATGTCAGGCTGGCAGCCAATTGAGTTGTACGAACGATCCCGCTAATGCGTCGGGTTGTTACGTCGATCCCACGTCGCAAGTGATGGTCTGCAGCTCGGATTTGGCCCAAGCCCCGGTGGCCAGTTCGTCAGGGATTCGCAATACCTGTATGAGTATCCAGGCTTCTGGGAACTGCGATCTGAATCAGTACGGTCAATGTTGGACCGATACCGCAGGCACACACTGTTTGGAGCCGCCGGCGAACGGGATACCCAACAAGACCTGCGCGTCCTTGGAAACCCAAGGCTGCTCGTTCATCAAAAGCCAATGTACCAGTGTATTGGCCTCCGGCACCTGTTGGGACAGTGTCGATACCTACGACTGCGGGCAAACGGTGGGTATTCCCGGCATTCAAAGCAACACCCAGCAACAATGCGCTGGTCCGATACGCTGCATGGGCGAAGAGTGCATCAGCGTGAATCGCACCCAGAGCCAGGATTTCAGCAAGGCGGTGGCGTTATTGAACAGCGCCCAGCAAATGGCGATGGATTTGCATTGTGACTATGCCAACGCCGATCTGCAGCAAAAGGATCCTACCACCTGCCAGGTATTTCAAGGTAAACCGGCCAGTTGCAAAATGGTCGGCGGCGCGCTCAGTCTGGTCGATTGCTGCGAAACGCCATCGGGTGCTATGGGGCTGGGACGTTACATTGATTTGCTGATCGCCACCAGTCAAATGGACAGCGCGGTGATGGCCATGGATAGTACCTCGGCGATTCGCGGCGCCTGGGAAACTATGCGTACCCCATTCACGTTAGCCGGCGATGCCTGGAACAGCTTTCAGGCGGATTTTGCCTCGACGGTGAATGACTTGGTCGGTACCGACATGCTTAGTACCAGCGACATTGCCTCACAAGGTTTACTCGACTCGCTGAAAGGCGAATTGATGAAATCCGTGGCGGAATGGATCGGTCAGACCTTTGGCCAAGCGGCCGGTAATGCCTTGTTCAGTGCAGGTGGTCAGGCTGCCTTTGATGTAGCGGGCAATCTCACACCCGCCGCGCAATCCGGTGGTGTGCAATTAGGCGGCGGCGCGGCAGTGGCCGGACAATTACTGAGTACCTTGATGACGGCTTATACGGTAGTCATGATCATCATCATGATTATCCAGATCGTCTATTCCTGCGAGGAACCGGAGTACGAACTCGCCGCCAAGAAACAACTCAAAGTTTACACGGATCTGGGCACCTATTGCGAAAGCAAGGTAGCTGGCGTGTGTTGGGTGCGCAAGGAAAGCTACTGCTGCTACAATTCGCCGCTAGCGCGCATCCTCAACGAACAAATCAAACCGCAACTGGGCATGGATTTTGGCACACCGGAAACTCCGAGTTGTACCGGCATCAAAGTCGCGGACCTGGATCGCGTGGACTGGACACAAGTCAATCTGGACGAATGGTTGGCGATTCTGGCGCAGACCGGGCATTTGCCGACCGCAGCCAATGCGGCATCCATGCTCAATCTCGATCAACTCACCGGTACCGGCAGCCGACTCAATCCGCAGAAATACGGCGCCGCCTCAAGTGGTCGGCAGGATACCTTAACCCGCACTCAAGGCCGGATGACCGATCTGGACGTCCCTGCAGTCAAACGGCAGTCGGAACTGGAAGGCTGGGGCATGGGGCCGCAATAATGCGGCCTAAACCTTACTGAACCGCGTCTTTCAAACCTTTGCCGGCTTTGAACGATGGCAGTTTAGCGGCGGCGATCGTAATCGCTTCGCCGGTTTGAGGATTACGGCCAGAACGCTCGGCGCGATCTTTCACTTCAAACGTACCAAATCCTACTAACGCCACGGAATCGCCAGATTTAAGTGCGGATTGGATAGATTGGGTGATGCCATCCAATGCGCGGCCGGCGTCGGCTTTGGTCAGGTTGGCGTGGCTGGCGATGGCGTCGATGAGGTCGGATTTGTTCATGTTTATGTCCTTTTTGAAAAAACTTAAGGTTATCCGGATTTTCCATTTAAACAACTAAAAATTCAGTAACTGCTCCGCCATACCATCCAACTTAGCCTTGACCTGTTTCCAGTCCGGTATTTGCAGACTCAATAATCGATAGAACTCCGGGCTGTGATTGTGCTCCTTCAAGTGACAAAGCTCATGGATAATCACATAGTCGATACATTCTCGGGGCGCCTTAACCAAATGCGGATTTAGCAAAATATGTCCCTGCGGTGAGCAACTACCCCATTGCTTTTGCATGGTCAAAAGCTTAATCGTCGGCAGCGACTCACTTAGCCACAACACTCCAGGCGCCAATACTTGCAAACGACGATGAAAAACCTGATGGGCGTGGGATGAGTACCAGTCTTTCAATAACTGACTGATTTTTTCCGTGGAACGATCAGCTGTAACAACCTGTAATTGTCCACGTAATAGTTTGACGGCTGGTCGATGGCTGTTGGTTAAATTCAGCACTTTTAACGGGTAACGTTTCCCCAAATAGAAATGGCTTTCGCCACTGATGTATTGCCTGGGCAACACTTCAGCTTGCGCTTCACGAATACGCGTCAAATTCTGCAATAACCAGCGCGCACGTTTCTGCACGGCTTGTTTGATCTTGGGCAGTTCAGCATCCTCAGGCGCATCGACCTGAACCACACCATCAGGATGAATATGAATGGCTATCTTGGTCGTTCTATTGGACAGAAAAGTAATTTGGTAATGAATTTCTTCAGTGCCGTAGCGGATGGACTGCTGAATCATCGCTCTTTGGATAGACCGACTCGGGTGATTTGGACGATATGCTCGATCACTTCCTTGGCCTTATCCATACCGATCATTTTGAACAGGCGCGGCAACAAACCTTTACGGATTTCGGCTTCGATGTTTTGCGGATTGACGGAATTTTCAGCGACGGCCTTATCGACCAATTCATCAATCGCAAAAGCCTGTTCGACATAGCTTTGCCTGTCCGTCTCGGACAAAGCGTTAAACCCGTCCTCGCCAAACACCAATTTGAATACCCCAAAGTACGCCTTGGCGTGCGGATTGGTGGCCAATGGATCCGGCGTATCCGGCACCTCCCGCTCGGCCAGCTTTTCTTCCAAGTCCTTAAACAACACGTATTGTTTGAACGGATGCTCGAACATGGCCTCGGCATCGCGAATAGCCTGGTCCAGCAGTTCCGAAAATACTTTTTGCGCGTAGGGATCGTCTTGCAAGTCCTGTTCGATGGTTTTCTTCAGTCGGGTGCGAATAATGTCGGTTTCGTTGCGGGTTTTTTCATCGGTCCAATCTTCGGGTTTTTGCTTGCCCAGCTCATTGACGATGAATACGCCTTCCGGCTCGCGGATGCCTTCACCGACCACATGCTTATCGATCAGCTTTTTGATGCGCGCCGCGTAGTCGGAATAGTCGATGGTCTCCCCGGCATCCTGACGGGCTATTTGCCGGAGCTGACTGAAAAACCGGACATCGCGCTTATAGGTGCGAATATCGTCTTCGGAAAAGCTGCGGTCTTCGTAAAAACTGCTCGAACCCAGCGCTATTTCCAGACACAAACTAAATGCAGTCACAGCCTCATAAAAGTCTTCCCGTACCTTTTGTTTGGCATCGTAGCTGTCGCCGGCATCGTCGGTCTGGTAATGCGGAATCAACACCTGGCGAAACTGCTCCAGGTCGGCGCGATTTTTAACGTCTTTGAATATTGCCCATAACGTGTCGTGCAACACCGGCAATTTTTTATATTCGGTGTTCACCTGACGATACAAACCGATCAAATCATCAATGTCGTAACCATCTTGAGTGCGTTCGGCCAAATCTTGATAGGCCTCCAGGGTCGTATCCAGTTCTTTCAATATTCCCCGGTAATCGATCAACAAACCAAACTTCTTTAATTCATGCAGTCGATTGACGCGGGCAATGGCCTGAATCAGGTTGTGCTGTTTAAGCGGCTTATCGATATACAACACCGCGTTGCGGGGTTCATCGAAACCCGTCAGCAACTTATCCACCACAATCAGAATTTGCGGATCGTCCTCGTCGGCAAACCGACGAATCACTTCTTTGGTGTAAGCCTCTTCGCTTTGGTTGCCGACGTGCGCCAACCACCATTGCTGCACTTCCGGTAAATGGCTTTCGTCCACTTCCTCGTGACCTTCGCGAGTGTCGGGCGGAGACATGACAATGGCGCTGGTCACCAAGCCGGTTTCATCGAGATATTTTTTATAACGGATTGCCGACAGTTTGCTGTCGGTCGCCAATTGCGCCTTCAAACCATCGACCACGTTCTTGACGAAATGGTCGGCAATATCGTGCGCGATCAGTTCGATGCGACTTTCGGATTGGTAGATTTGGCCTTTCTGCGCGAATTTCTTCTTCAGATCGGCGCGCTGCTTGTCGGTCAAGCCTTCGGTAATGCGCTCGAACCAGTTATCGATGGCCTTGGCATTGGTACCCAGTTCCGGCACCCGTTCTTCGTACAGCAACGGCGTGACCGTGCCATCTTCCACCGCGCGCTGCATGGTATAAGCATGAATGATGGGGCCGAATTTATTGGTGGTTTTATCGTTTTTCAGCAGCGGCGTGCCGGTAAAGGCGATGTAAGCCGCGTTCGGCAGTGCCTGGCGCATTCGCTCGTGGGTTTCGCCACCGTGGCTGCGATGGCCTTCATCGACCAACACGATAATGTCGGAGCTGGGATTGTGGCATTCCGGCTGTTTGGAGGCGGTCGCAAATTTATTGATGATCGAGAACAAAATCCGCTCATTACCCTGGCTGATGCGCTGCGCCAAATCCTTGCCCGACGTGGCCTTCGCCTTTTCAACATCCCGCGGTGACGCCAAGGCGCCGGCATTGGCAAACACCTTGCTCAACTGCGTTTCCAGATCAATCCGGTCCGTCACCACGAAAAAGCGACAGGGTTTTAGCTGCTCATGCAGAATCAGCGCCTTGGCCATGAACACCATCGTAAACGACTTGCCGGAACCGGTGGTATGCCAAATCACCCCGCCCTGGCGGGCATCGCGGCTATCCTTGCGCGTGACTTGGTCGACCAATTTCTTGATGCCGAAATACTGCTGATAGCGCGCGGCAATCTTGCCGCTCTTCTTATCGAACAGGATAAAAAAGCGCATGAATTCCATTAACCTGTCAGGCTGCAGCAAGCTGACGATTAGCTTGTCCTGGCCTGTCACTAACAGCTTGCCTTGCGCGGCTTGGCTATCGAAATACTGCCGCATCCAGGCCGGTCGGTGTCCGAACAACTGCGCAGCCTGACTCTCCGATAACGCCGTGTTCTTGATTGCGTCGAATGTATCGTCATTGAGTAATTCTTCCCGCCATAACGCCCAAAACTTGGCTGGTGTGCGGGTAGTCCCATACCGACCATCCAGACCATTCACCGATAGCAATAATTGGCTATAGGCAAACAAATGCGGAATTTCGGCGACGCCTTGATTTCTGAGGTGCTGTGAGATGCCCTCCTTGAGCATATCCTTGTGCGGATTATGCGGATCGGGCCGTTTGGCTTCGATGCACGCCAAGGGAATGCCATTCACGAAGCAAACGATGTCCGGCCGGCGAGTACTGGTACCACCGGCATTCAATACTTCGAATTCGTCGGTGACTTGAAAGCAATTGTTGGCCGGGTTCTCCCAATCGATGAGGGCGACTGTAGGCTGGGCTTTTTTACCGTCGATGAATTCGGTAACGGTCAGCCCCAGGGTCAAGTGGTCATACAGTCGCTCGTTGGCGGACAACAAGCCTTCGCCCAAGCCGGGCGAGGCCAACTGCCGCACGATGTCGTCGATGGCATTATTTGAGAGTGGATACTCCTGGCCTTTCCAGTTAAACCGGCGTTTGCGCAGTTCAGCGATCAACACTGACCGCAACAACACTTCGGACGTTTGTCCGCCACGATAAGCAAGCGCTTGCGCCGGCGACAGGTACTCATAGCCCATCGCCATCAGCACCTGCAAGGCAGGGATTTGCGAACTGAAGACTTCCTTGGTTTCGGGGATGAGGCTCATCGGCTGGTATCCGGAGAGCCTTGCACGATCCGCAGATAACGTTCCAAGGTGGCTTGTTCCAGGCTGGCCACCAGTTCGATAAACAGGCCGTAATCGCCGCGGGTATGTGCGGTATCCAGGGCATCGTAATAGGCCAAACGATTTTCGACTGGAATGATTACCGGCAAAAAGCCACTCCGCATCAGTTCAAAGTTCATCAACAAGCGAGAAGTACGGCCGTTGCCATCAACAAAAGGATGGATGCCGACGAAATCGACATGCAGCCGGGCGGCGCATTCCACGGGGTGTAACGTGCTTGATCCGCTGTACCATACCATCAAACCCGCCATCGCCTCCGGCACCTTGATGTAATCCGGCGGCAGATGCTCGGCACCGGCGATAACCACGTTTTCCTGCCGGTATTGCCCGGCGTTGCGATCATCGATATTTTTCAGTACCAGATGATGAATGGATTTGATTTGCCACTCGCTCAAACCTTCCTGGTTTTGCACGATGGCTTCGACATAATCGATGGCTTCCTTGTGGTTGATGACCTCGAAATGCTCGCGTAACGGCTTGCCGCCGATGGTGATGCCTTCCAGCACCACCTTGGTTTCCTTCAAAGTTAAGGTATTGCCCTCGATAGCGTTGGAATGGTAGGTCCACTCCAGCACTTGCTGTTCGTGCAGAGTTCGAACGGTGTGTTCCGGCAATGGCCGCAGGCTGTCCAGACGGGACTTGAGGTGGTCGATTTCGGCGAATAGGGTGGCAGCGTTCATGACTAATCGACCTTCACGCGGCGTTTCCCGGTGAGTAATTGTTGCACTAGAAATTTTTTCTCGCTGACAAAAGCCTCTCGCATCGCAATAAGTCCGGCAATTTCTTGATCACAAGAATGAAGAATTTTGGCAATTTGTATTTGTTCTTCTATCTCCGGAATTGTCACGGTTACTTCCTTGAAATGACGAAACTTTAGATTCCAAGTGTCTGAAGTTAAACCTTGCGAGTATCTATAAAAATTATGAATAGTTCTCGGCAACTTAAATAGATATGACATAAATAAGCCATCAACCCCGTGTTTCGGAGTAATAACTGTATATGCAGGACTTACAAGTCCCTCAATCTTTGATAGCGCAGAACCCCCCTGCCACATACGCATCGTGTTGTAACCAATGTCACCGGGACAAATGCGAAGATATTTTGTTTTATCTTCGGAAGAAGTATCTTTTCTGCCCACATCGTCTCTCCAGATTACTCCTTGCTCTCTGGTAATAGAGACTAACGGTAAATCTAATTGATTGTTTTCGATTCTTTCATTAAATAATTTTCCAAGTTGATATTGCTTCCAGTTCGACGTGCCAAATCCAGGAAGCCGTTGTTTTCCTGTCAGTAATTTAAACGTTAAAGTCTGCCTTTTCTGTTGGCTATTTAAGAGTAATTTATCAGTAGTTGAAATGCTCTTGTCCCAAATAGACAAGATTTTTGTGATTTCGCGTTGTTCGGCAATCGGTGGAACGAGAACAGGAAACTCTTTTAGCTGTGTCGAATTAATGCTGGCTAGATTGGTGCTTTTTTTTGAGCACCCCAAAAAATATGCCTTTCCATATCGACTCGCAGACAAGGCAGCGAGAAAATGCGGCGTCAATATCGATTGGTCAGTTCTAACAGAAAATACATGATTCTGGTGAAGGCATGGGCTAATTTCTCCATTCCAAACATCCCCTCGTCCTAATTTGTCGAAATCACCGCCTTCGGTCATCAAAACATCGCCGGCTTTTAAGCTATAGCGCTCTATTTGATCTCGTTCGATTTGGATTGTCTTTATAGTTGAAGTATCGATATAACCGTCTTGTACGTTTGCAACCCTTAAATAAGGCAATTCAACTGGATTCTTTAAGTTTTGTTTGCCTTTAGCCACGCCGGTTCTTATTTCTGCAACCGTTGCCAGCGACAATTTTTTCCATCCTTTAGGCAGCATTGCTCAACTCCTTTCCCTCAAACCTCATTGTCTTCGCCCTTTGCCAACAAACGTTGCTGCACCCATTGCCGCTCGCGTTCCAGTTCGTGTCTCAGTTCGTCTTCAGTGGGCAAATAAGGCAAATATTTGGCGGCAAACAATTGCTGGTTATCGGCCAGTACCGAGTATTTTGCGATGGTTTCGCTTTTTTGGCTACACAGGATCAGGCCTATGGTCGGGTTGTCGTCCTCGCCTTTTTTATGCCGGTCGTAAATCCGCACGTAGCTGTCCATTTGGCCAACGTCCTGATGGGTCAGCTTGCCCAATTTCAGGTCGATCAGTAAAAAGCATTTGAGCTTGAAGTTGTAAAACACCAGATCGATGTAAAAATCCTGGTCGTCGGTGCTGATGCGTTGTTGCCGGGCGACGAAGGCAAAGCCCTTGCCCAGCTCCAGCAGGAATTGCTGCAAGTTATCGATCAGGCCTTGTTCCAGCTCGCTTTCCAGAAAGATTTGTGATGGCAGATTCAAAAAATCCAGCACATAGGGATCGCGCAGATAGTCTTCCGGTCTGGCACGTAATTCGGTGGTGTTTGCTTTAGCTTCCTGTTCGACGGCGGCGCGATCCTGACTGGCTAACAGGCGTTCGTAATACAACACGCCGATTTGCCGCTCCAACGCCCGCGCGCTCCAGCTTTGATCCATAGCTTCCTGCAGGTACCATTCCCGCGCCTTTGGGTTTTCAATACGGATCAGTAACCGGTAATGTGTCCAGCTTAATTTGTGACGCAGTGCGTCACGATTTGGAAAACACAGGTAAAAGCTGCGCATATTGCGCAGATTGCTGGCATCAAAGCCTTTGCCAAATTCCCGCGTCAGCTGATTCGACAATTGTTGCAGCTGTTGTTTACCGTAAGTAGCGCGCTGCTGGCCTTGTTGTTCGTCTTCGACGATCAAGCGGCCGATATGCCAATAGGCCTGCACCATCTCGCTGTTGACGGTTTGATAAACCCGCTGACGCGCCTGCTCGATGATTTGCCGAATACCCGACACCAGTTGATGGTTTGTGGCATCAAGCTTCACAGCTATCCCCTATTTTAAAATCCATTCGCCACTCTCCTTAGTCGCCTTTCTTTTCGAGTTTTTTGGTTTGCCGTTCAATTTGCTGAATGCTCTTTTCCGGTACGGGTAAATTTTCAGGCATGGCGCCACCAATATCTTTGATGGTTTGCCTCACTTTTTGTGCGACATCAAAATGCGTTTTGTTGGCAAGCGACTTGCTCGCCACTTTGTCGCGTTTGAGCTTTTCTTCGGTCTGAGTAGCACGGAATAAATTAGCGGCCAACTCAGTGCTGCCCATGTGGTCGAGAATTTTCTGACTCTTCTTCAAACCTTTACGTTTATGAATGTCAGTATTTTTTAACCCTCCGTATAGCCCCCGATAACCATGATCTTGGAAAATAGCGTAATTAAGGTGGGTTTCCACACCAGCATCCTTGGCAGCAGCGGCCAAGTGTTTGTTGTGTTTGGCAAGCTCATTTCTTAACACGAGACGTTTTTCGTCTTCACTGAGGTGCTTGAAATCGCTCTCGTCTGCTAATTCCTGTCGTCGAGTCTGGACGGCAAAATACGTTTGACCATAGGCTATGACCGGTTTAGCGGGGTCGCCGTTTTGTACGATCAGATAGCAAGCGTAGCGAGATAGTTCGTAATCTTTTGTGGGGCGCTGCGCTCCTGAACCGATGTCTACCATTTTAACCATTTGGTTAAAATGGTCGGAAACATCATAACCGGATGTTTTACAAGCCTTTTGCGCTTTCTCAACAACGGCTTCAAATTTCTGCCAACTGGCATACTCAAAAACAACCTGCAAGTCCCTGGCGTACCAGAATTCCGCTCCGCTTTCGTTTAGCTGCCGCAGTTCTTCAAAATTTCGAATATGGCTGTTTTTAATTTCACTGGCCATTGCATTTTCCTGTTTTAGTTTTCCAAGTTCATGAGTTCAGCTTTGACGGTTTCCCAATCTTCAAACTCGCTGTCATGGCCCGCTTTTAATCGAGTTTGTAACAACGATACCGCTTCTCGCTCCTGAAGCGTCAGAAAGTTGCTGTCTTCTTCCTTCTCTGCGCTCATTTTTTTCATGATTATTTCTACTTATGGGAACTGCCCAAAAGGGCTGTTAATTTGCGACGCAGTGCGTCTCAAATTGGACATATCAAGCGTCATAGCCCAACTCTTTCAAGTAGTGATTCATTTCGATTTCCAAATCAGCCAGTTGCGCCTTCAACTGCTCGCGTTCCTTGCGTACCGCCAGCAAGTCGATTTCCGCCTCTTCCTCGAAAGTATCGACATAACGCGGAATGTTCAGATTGAAGTCGTTTTCCTGAATGTCTTCCAGGCTGGCCAGGTAGGCGTATTTATCCACCGGTACGCGCTTACGATAAGTGGTGACGATGTTCTGAATGTCTTCCGGACGCAGGAAGTTCTGGTTTTTGCCGTCGCGGTAGTCGCGGCTGGCGTCGATGAACAATACCTTGTCGTCGGTTTTACGCTTTTTGAAAATCAAGATGGCAGCGGGAATGCCGGTGCCGTAAAACAGTTTTTCCGGCAGACCGATAACGGCATCCAGCAAGTTTTCTTCAATCAGTTTTTTACGAATTTGGCCCTCGGCGGCGCCACGGAACAACACACCGTGCGGCACGACCACGCCCATCCGCCCGGTACCGGGTTTTAGGGTTTCGATCATGTGCAGGATAAAGGCATAGTCACCCTTGGTTTTGGGCGGAAAACCGCGACGGTAACGACCAAATCGATCATGTTGGGCTTCTTCGTACCCCCATTTTTCCAGCGAGAACGGTGGATTAGCGGTCACGATGTCGAAATGTTTGAGCGTCTCATCCGGATTGAGCAACTTGGGATTGCGCAAGGTATCGCCCCATTCAATGCGGTGATTGTCTTCGCCGTGCAGAAACATGTTCATTTTGGCCAGCGCCCAAGTGGAACCGATGGCTTCCTGGCCGAACAGTGCGTATTTTTTGGAGCCGTTGAAGTTTTCCCGGATTTTACGGCCGCACTTCATTAACAAAGAGCCGGAACCACAAGCCGGATCGCCAATTTCGTCGCCTTCGCGCGGTTCCAGAATTTCGGCGATCAGGTCAGACACTTCCGGTGGCGTATAAAACTCGCCGGCTTTCTTGCCCGCGCTGGCGGCAAAGTTTTTGATTAAAAACTCGTAAGCACCGCCGATGATGTCCAGCTTGCCGATCCGCGAAGGACGCAGATCCAAGCTGGATTTATTAAAGTCTTCCAACAGATGACGTAGAATGTTGTTTTTCTGTTTGTCATCGCCCAGCTTATTGGAATTGAAGCTGATGTCCTGGAATACGTCGCGCAGCTTGGTGATGTTGGCTTCTTCGATGGCATGCAAGGCCTGATCGATGCGCTCGCCATTGCCGGGTTCATGCCGACGATCAAATAGATTGTAAAAACCAGCAAATTTGGGCAACACAAAGCGCTCGCTTTTCATCAGCTCTTCGATCAATTCCGGCTCGTCGCCATGTTCTTTTTGGTACTGGTCATAGTGATCCTGCCAGACATCCGATATGTATTTCAAAAATAACATGGTCAGGACGTAGTCCTTGTAAATGCTGGGATCGACGGTGCCGCGAAAGCTGTCGCATGCAGCCCATACGGCTTTGTTGATGTCGTCCTGTTTGATTGGATCCATGGTTTCATTCATAGCGAATTCTCTGGTTTTTCTAGTTATCACGCAGCAACTGGCGGGTAATGCCGGTCATCGTACGCTGCATGTTGTCGGTTAAGGCGGCCATCACCCGCAGCTGTTGTTGCCAAGTTTTGTTCAATGCCACGATGGCATGCTGCTTTTCAAGCGGCGGTATTGCCAGTGCCATGTTTTCCAATTCTTGCCGACCAATCGCTTGCACCATGCTGCCATGCGACGATTTTTGCAAATATTGTTGAATCGGTTCCTGATTGATCTGCCAAGCCAAAAAGCCAGGCAGAACCTTGGCCTCGCGTTTTACGGTGAGATGAAAAAAATGTGGGGACAACACTGTGTCGAACGGCACTTCCTCCAATAGCAGTGCAAAGTTGCGGTTGCCTCTGGCCGCAAACAGCAAATCTCCCGGCTTCAACCAATCCGGCTGTTTCTTCCCCGGTAAATCGGTTACCACCAAGCCGTCCCAATTAACACCTCGCTCGGCATCAACATCTTTCATCTGAATCACGCGCGCATTTCCATTGGGATCTTCCTCGATCTTGCCGCGAAAAGGATGACCCGCGCGAATGGTGGCGATTTGTTTTAGGAGCTTCATGTCTTGCTTACAACCTTGAGTGCTTTGATACATATCTTAGTCAAAAATATTGCATCACACAAGTTGATGCAATATTTGCTTGACACGCAAAAAGACAGTGGTAGCATTATTAACGTCAATCGCTTTGATGCGATAAATTTATTTTTAGGGAAGCCTTGAAATGAAATCTAGCAACCCTATATCGACACTAGCCACTAGATGTTGTGATACTTTTTTAAACAATCAGAACATCTAGTGTTTATTCATCCTTTTTAGGAGACTCTACTTGAGTACAAAAATTACATTTTTCCCTGTTGGCAACGGCGATATGACACTGATCGAGCTTGACGACGCCAAGCAAACTAAGATTTTGCTAGACATGAACATCCGCGAAAGTGCAGATGACGAAGCCAATGAGGATTATTTCGACGTTGCCAGCGAACTGAGAAGTCGCCTTAAAAATGACTCGAAAGGCCGCCCCTACATCGATGTCTTCCTACAAACCCATCCTGACCAAGATCATGTGAGAGGTTTGGCCAAACATTTCCATCTTGGCGCTGTTGATGACTACAAGGCGCCCAAGGAAGGCGAACAAGCAAAAATCATCATTCAAGAAATTTGGTCGTCCCCGATCGTGTGGCGGCGCGCAGACAAACGCACTGGTCACACCTTGTGCCAGGATGCAAAAGACTTTAATACCGAAGCGAAACGCCGCGTCAACTTGTATAAAAAAGCCAAAAAAATTGGCGAAGCTGGCGATCGCATCCGCATTATCGGCAAGGATGAAGGCGACAATACCGATGGTCTGGAAGCAATCTTGACTGAGGTTGATCAAACCTTCACCAAGATTAATGAGCAGGAAACTCAAATGGTCGAAGTGTATGTGCTTGGCCCGTTGCAGGCTAAGGATGTAGAAGACGAAGATCGACTATCCAAGAATCACTCAAGCGTCATCTTGCAATTTAAAATTGCCGCACAGCCCTACGGCTCTAAAACCAACATTTTTTTGTGTGGAGGCGACGCGGAAGTCGCAATCTGGCGCGAACTATGGCGCAAACACCAAAATGCACCGCACTGTTTAAGCTACGACATCTTACTAACGCCGCATCATTGTTCCTGGCACTATAGTGGACCCCGAAATCCGGACAATAGTTTAAGCTATGCTCTGATCCAAAAATGAGACAGAAAATGAGTGAAAGCAAACGCAAGGTATTTACGGGAACCCAAAAAGCAAAGGTTGCCATAGAAGCGATCAAAGGCACGAAAACGATTAATGAGATTGCCCAAGAACACGGCGTACACCCGAATCAGGTGAGTCAATGGAAAAAGGAGCTGCTGGAGAATGCAGGCAGTCTATTTGAAGGTAAGCGAGGGCCTAAAGTGGTCAACGCACAGAGCGATCCTGACCGCTTGTATGCCAAGATAGGACAACTGAACATGGAGCTGGATTGGCTTAAAAAAAAGTCTGGACTCAGCCTGTAGAAGAACGCCAGAGTTGGATAGAACCCAATGACGCTGTTGCCTTATCAACGCAATGCAAGCTTCTTAAGGTCACACGATCAGTCGTTTATGAGCAGAACAAGCGCTTGTTGAAAGAACTGGATAAGGACGAACTCGTGTTATTAGGCTTGTTGGATGAAGAGTACACACGGCACCCGTTTTATGGCTCGCGGCGGATGAAGAAATACCTGAGCGAATGCGGCTATAGCGTCAATCGCAAGCGGGTGCAGAAACTCATGCAAAAACTAGGCTTGGTCGGCATGTCCCCCGGCCCGAATACCAGTAAACCGCATCCGCAGCACAAGGTTTATCCGTACCTGCTCCGGGGTATTGAGATTACCCAGCCCAAACAGGTCTGGAGCACTGACATTACGTATATCCGGTTACCGCGCGGATTTGTTTATCTGGTCGCGATCATCGACTGGTACAGTCGGAAGGTGCTGTCATGGCGACTGTCGAATACGATGGATGCTGGATTTTGCGTGGACTGTCTGGAAGAGGCCATTAGGCTGTATGGCACACCGGCTATTTTCAATTCCGACCAGGGCTCGCAATTCACC
>Ga0172373_10007034_pt1 | contig 14748 bp, 12 predicted proteins | sample Lak10m_2_FD_114546 | JGI IMG/M metagenome (GOLD analysis project Ga0172373, IMG submission 114546) | Freshwater microbial communities from Kabuno Bay, South-Kivu, Congo - kab_092012_10m | ecosystem: Environmental > Aquatic > Freshwater > Lake | place: Democratic Republic of the Congo... | reverse complement strand
TAAGAAATAAGAATCGTTTTCATCCCGATCAACCACCTTCAACAAAAATAACTGCACAGGGTGGTGTAGGGACTTCAAAGGAACATAATTTTCTATTGAATTATTATCAGCTTGATTCCGTAGGATGGGGCACACCATTTTTACTCGTTCCGGAAGTTACTAATGTTGATATCCAAACATTGGAACTTCTTCGAAATGCCAAAGAGGAAGATCTATATTTAAGTAATATTTCTCCGCTTGGTGTTCCATTTAATAGTATTAGAAATAATTCTCAGGATATTGAAAAGAATGAGCTTGTTAATAAAGGAAGACCCGGCAGTTCGTGCCCAAAAAAGTTTTTAACTTTCAATAATGAATTCACTAAAAACTCAATTTGTACTGCTTCGCGCCAATATCAGTTTTTAAAAATCAAAGAACTTGATAGTAAAAATTTAGATGAATCTACCCGTCAAATTGAATTTAACAAAATCGTTGATAAAACATGTATCTGTGTTGGACTTGGCAATGCTGCTCTACTAAATAACAATATTGAAATAAAAGGTAGAAGCATTGGCGTGTCTGTTTGTCCAGGTCCAAACATGGCATACTTTGATAAAATCTTATCTTTAAAACAAATGGTAGATCATATCTATGGAAGAAAAAGTTTCATCGATGAAAATAATCGCCCTAATTTTTTTATAAAAGAACTAAAATTATATATAAACTATTTAAAGCGACTTATTAGCGAATGTGGGTCCAGCATTTCCGAAAAGCAAGCTAAATATTTTGAATTATTCATTGTAAATCTAACCAGCGGGATTGAATATTACAGAACTTTGTATATAGAACAAAAGGATAAATTTAAACACTTCAAAGATGACTTCTTAGAAGAATTAGAAATGCTTGCGAAAGAATTAAAAAGTATTTTTCAAGAAAACTTGGTTATGTCAGATGTTTAATCTGAAGGTAATGAATGACATTAATTTCAGATCAGAGTGCATATTTAATATAACCGTTGTACCAGTGGCAATTTGATTTTGTCAACAGCACCAACTGACTGTGGAGGTGGCGGGAGTCGAACCCGCGTCCGAAGCTAAGACCCAAGAAACTTCTACACACATAGTTTATTTTATTTTGGCTCGAAGTTACAAAACAAACAAAATTTGCTTTAAGCCTGCTCATAAAAAATTTCGCTTACATTATAAGAGCGATAATTTCAGCTATCACCTCTAAACGACGTTCATTCAATTCCCGAAGTGAATAGAATTGATAAACGGCTGCTATTTAATTAAGCAGCGAGGGCGTAATTATATTCGCCAGTTATTGTTTTTACCATTTGTTTAACGTGTAATCCGGTGAACACGGTGCGCAGTTTAATGCATCTTCAACCCCGTCGAGACCAATTTCACCCCCGATGGAATTTGTCAATCCAATTATTAACAAAAACCTTTTTAGGGTATCCATTTTACATCAGGAATATTTGAATGCTTATTTTCAAAACGAGAAAGAACAAAGAATAAATCTGAAATTCTATTAATAAAAATAATAACATTCTCGGTGATTTGCTCATTTCTCTTTAATTCTACTATTTCACGCTCTGCTCTTCGAGCTATTGTTCTGCAAACATGAAGAAATGCAGCGCCTTCTGAACCTCCCGGCAAAATAAAATTTTTCAATTCATCAAGATCAGAACTGAAATCGTCAATCCATTTTTCAACTTCATTAATGTATTCTGGGGGAGTTCGCTGAATGTTTAATTTTTTATTTTTTTCCGTAGAAGGTGTTGCCAAATCAGATCCTACTATAAATAGTTTATTCTGTAAGTTGAACAAAACTTCTTTTATTTTTTTGTTTTTTACTTTGGCAAGCGTTAAGCCAATAAATGAATTAAGTTCATCCAAACTACCATAAGCTTTAATTCTGACATTATTTTTCCCGACTCGCTCCCCCCCGAAAAGACTTGTTTCTCCCTTATCGCCTGTCTTGGTATAAATTTTCATTTCGTAAACGGAAGCTCGGAAACAATAATTTTTGTGTGAGTATTCGTGTTAAGATTTAAAATTAACTCTGAACCAGGATTACAGAATAACTTCTTTATATAAGCTAATCCGATTTGTTTTTTTAGGGACGGAGAATAACACGATGAAGTTAGCATTCCAACTTCTTCTCCCGAATCAGTTCGGATTATTTGCGGCAGACTCAATTCACTTGTCTCGTCTAAGATTACACCCACCAATTGTTTTTGCACTTTATCGTAAGTCTGCAGCCTCGCTATGACTTCCTGACCGATGAAACAACCTTTTGTGAAACTAATATAATTTCCTAAACCCGTCTCATGCGGATTGTATTCATCGTTGATTTCATTTGGCGCTGATGGAATCCCTTGACTGATTCTATAAATGTTATAAGCATCCTCTCCAATAAAACTAAAGTTAAATGGTGATTTTTTTTCTAATAAATATTTAATAATCTTTTGTCCGTTATTGAAATCGGAAATTGTAATAAAACTTATTGTTCCATCATAATTTTCAACTTTTAGAATAAAGAACAGCATCTCTTCTATATTTAATACTTTAAATGAATTTATTGGCAAGGAATTGGCAAAATCTCCGCACAACATGGAAATAAATGAATTCGCTTGAGGTCCAAGAAATTCTAGTATTGTGTACTTCGCACCTGCATCATCTACTCGTACTTCATCAGTTACAATATATTTTTTTGTCCAGTTCTTAACTTTCATCTTATGAACATTGCTGCTAAGTAGTAATTGAAAATCTTCAAAATTTACAAGCATCACAAGATCAATTACCCTGCCCTTTTCAGTAGTAAAAATTGTTTTGGCAATTTGTTCTTTAGCCAGATTTTTCAGATCGTTGGTTGTTATACGATGCAGATAGTCAATCGAGTCTGCCCCTTTTAACTCCAGCACGCCAATATGCGAAATATTTCTAATCCCCACCCCACCATAAATTGATTCAAGCTCCCTTTCAGTTTCAGAATATACTTTAAATATTCTTTCACCGTCAAGTCCGAATGATTTGAACCCAATGGATTCCAGATAATCCACAATAGAAATTTTATCTAAAGCGCTGTTGATCATTTTTATCCTTTAATCAGAAATTATAGACAGGTTTATCATTTAAAAAATTAAATTGATTTTATTATAATATGAACTAACTAAGTTGTTAAATGCAAAGATAAGTTGAATATTAGTCCAATAAAAGAGCGGCATATCGGCGACTGTAGAATTATTAATAAGGACGTACTTGGAGAGAGTTTTTCGTATTGACGTAAACACTGTCTTTCTCCCGCCATATAAAGGCTACTGAATCCCGGGAGAAAACTTTGTCACCGGTGTCATAAAAAATATGCTCATAATAATCGGGGAACTTATCATTATTCACATTGGCGATCGTTCTTTCAAAATTTATCCCTTTATACGTCATCAACAAATGTGGCTTCACGGTAAGTCCGTCAACTAAAAAATAATTGTAATCAATATGCCCCACGCCGCTGCCATAATGAAAATTAATTCTAATAAATTTTGTTCCTTTATAATTCCATTGGTTAAGAGAAAAATTATTAAATCCTCCGTGTGAAGGTATAGGGGCTTCCCATATCATTTGAAAATTTCCATCATTACATTTAAATAGCGTAAGATAGAAAAATGCAGTGCCAAGTTTGGTACTGTCCAAATCTATAAAGCTTTGATCGTAGCCGACTATATTTTTAGGTTCAATTAATCTTTCCCCCGGTTTAGATTTTGCCACAACTGCAAAAACATATTCCCCGCCATCATTATAATAAATAACTGCAGAACGGGGAATATCATAAGTAAGTTTTTTATCAACCTCCACGATATAAGTGCCTTCGGGATAATTATTCAGCACATATTCCAGTAATGCAATTGTATCACACTCGGTTCTGTATGATGATTGCTTCTTTTTTAATTCAATATTATACTTTTGAATTTCAAAATCCTTTTGAGGGATATGCTCTACTTTTTCATTATAGTCAATTTCGCCGTTTTCTTCTCTTCCAGAATCACTGCAAGAAAAAAATAAAACTGCAATAAGAATTATTAGACTAATATTTAAATATCGCTTCAATTTTTACATACAATTGAATTTAAAATTTTTTACTCAGCAAGTTCCGCTAAAAAGTATGCTGAACTTTTTATGCCCAATTGAAAATGATTTAAATCAAAATGTTCGTTTGGTGAATGCAGATTTTCAGAGTTCAATCCCAATCCCATCAAAACAGGAGTTGCCTTTAGAGTTTTTTCAAATTCAACAACGATTGGAATTGACCCGCCTTCACGCATGAAAACGCATTTTTTCCCAAATGCTTTTTCCATTGCTCTTGCCGCAGCTTTTGTAATAGGGTGGGTTATTGGTGCAACAAAGGGACTTCCACCATGCAAACTTGTTATACTAATTTTTACCGATTTAGGTGCAATTTTTTTAACAAACTTAGTAAATAATTTTGCAATTTTTTCAGGATCCTGATATGGAACTAATCTCATACTTATTTTTGCAGTAGCCTTTGAAGGTAATACGGTTTTGGCACCCTTACCTGTAAATCCGCCAATAATTCCGTTACAATCCAGAGTCGGTCTTACCCAAGTACGTTCCAAAGTGGTATAGCCTTTTTCTCCTGCAAGTTCTTTGACCCCAAGTTCTTTTGAATAAGCTTTCTCAGAAAACTTCAATAGCTTAAAATTCTTTCTCTCCTCTGTACTCAATTTCAACACATCCTGATAAAATCCGGGAATTAGAATTTTACCATTCTTATCTATCATTTTAGAAATCATATTCGCTAGAATATTAACAGGATTTGCTACCGCCCCCCCGAAAGTTCCTGAATGTAAATCTCTATTTGGACCAACAACTTCAAGTTCCATGTAAGCCAGACCTCGAAGTCCGTATGTTAAAGTCGGCACACCTTTAGCAAATAAAGAAGTATCAGAAATTAGCACAGCATCGCATTTCAACTTCTCAGCATTATGTTTTAAAAACGAAGAAAGGCTGCTGCTTCCAATTTCTTCTTCGCCTTCAATTAAAAATTTAACATTTAGCGGAAGACTTCCTGTTGATTTGAAAAATGCTTCAACGCTTTTGATGTGCATATACATTTGACCTTTATCATCAGTGGCTCCGCGTGCAAAAATTTTATCTCCAATAATAGTAGGCTCAAAAGGTGGGGTGTTCCATAGCTCGATAGGATCAACAGGTTGCACATCGTAATGACCATAAATCAAAACAGTAGGTTTACCAGGGGCACCCAGCCATTCGGCATAGATTAATGGATGACCCTCAGTTTTAATTACTTCCACATGATTCATACCGGCAGATTTTAACTTTGACGCAACAAACTCTGCAGCGCGATTTATATCCGGCTGGTTTTCCGATAAAGTGCTGATACTTGGAATTCGGAGAAACTCTTTCAGTTCTTCAATGTATCCAGCAGTGTTTTGATCAATGTACTGTAAAATTTCTTTCAAATGAACCTCCGTAATGGAAAAAAGATTTGTAATAATTTGTTATGAAAGTATTGTTTAAAATATTTATAACTAAAAGAGTTTTGATCTTAAGTGCCTGAAACATAATCAATTCAATATTAAATCGGAACATTTTTGAATCTATTTTGAAAATATTTTTTGATTTGAAGTGACTTCTGAAAAATTCAGTTTATCATTCCCGCGATCCGTTTCCGTTATATGTTAGCTAACGGAAACGGATAACCGACGCGACACAATTGTTTTGTTGTAGAATCCTGCTTTCGCAGGAATGACTTGCAGCCAGGAAATAATTTTTCTGTAGTCTCAGAAATCTATTTACTATTGATTCAATCCTGTTATCTGATTATCAATTTTTGTTAAACGATACTGCCTTCTTTATATTAGAATTATGCTTTTATCATTGTACATACTTCGAAATCATATTGCTCCATTTTTATTTTCAGTAATCACTCTGATTTTCATTTTGCTTTTACAATTTTTAATGAAATATGCTGACATGCTTGTTGGTAAAGGGCTTGACACATGGGTAATCATTCAATTAATAGTATTTAATCTTTCCTGGATGGTGGTTCTCGTTGTTCCAATGGCATCTCTGGTGGCAACTCTGATGGCATTCGGTAATCTTTCTCAAAATAATGAAGTGACGATCATGAAATCTTCGGGAATAAGTTTATATAGAATGATGGCAGCACCAGTTTTAGCTAGCATAGTGCTTGCGTATCTGCTTCTTATATTTAATGATGATATACTTCCTGATGCAAATCATCAGGCAAAAATTTTAATGCAGGATATTTCAAGAAAAAAGCCGACACTATCACTCGTCCCGGGTTTCTTTTCGCAGGAGGTTAATAACTATGCTATTCTGGTAAGAGAGATTGATGAAAAATCCAATGATCTTTTTGATGTAACGATCTATGACTATTCTAACCCTGCAAAGGTGAATGTTGTTACGGCAAAAAAAGGGAAATTGTATTTTTCATCCGATCAGACAAAATTAATAATGGATTTAAAAGAGGGGGAGATACACGAATCAGAATCTCAAAAGACAAACCTTTATAGAAAATTAGAATATACACACCATAGGATTGTAATGGATGCTGAACAATTTTCATTTCAGCAATCCGGTCCTGGTTCACCACGAGGAGAAAGAGAATTAAGTATAAGTGCGATGAATTATATTATTGACAGCCTAAAGTCAAGAAACTTTACAAACTACCCTGAACTTAATAGCGATGTTAAAAAGTATTTTTTTGTTGATACCGCTGCAACAAATAAAAACTACCGGAGCGGAAATTTTTCGAATAAGCAGCTCGTTTATACGCGTGCAATAGACAAAGTAAAAGAATCGAAAAACATTGTACTCGCGCATTTTAAAAGAATAGAATGGGTGAACCGTGAAATAGAAAAATATGATGTTGAAGTATATAAAAAATATGCACTGCCGGCGGCATGCATCGTATTTGTTCTAATTGGAGCGCCGCTTGGTGTGATGGTTCGAAAAGGTGGGTTTGGTGTTGCCGCCGGAATCAGTCTTTTTTTCTTCTTGATCTATTGGGCGTTTCTGATAGGCGGGGAAAAACTTTCCGAAAGAGATTTTTTCTCCCCCTTCTGGGGAATGTGGGCTGCTAATATTTTAATAGGAATTGCCGGTATCATTCTAACCATTCGAACTAATCTTGAAACGGTTAACATTAAATTCGATTTTTACAAGAGATTAATCCCAACGAAATGGCAAAAGAATTTACAGAGTTCTAATCATGAAAATCCTTGACCGATATTTAGTAAAACAGTTTATCCAAACTATTTTTTTTGGACTGCTTGCTTTCACACTCATATTTGTTGTGATTGATGCAATGGAAAATCTTGATGACTTCATTGATCAAAACGTTACTGCCGATATTATATTTCACTATTATCTTGTCTTCAGCCCGGAAATAATTAAACTCGTTACGCCAATAGCTGTTTTATTTGCCGCGATGTTTACTGCTGGCAAAGCAGCCAGTACAAGCGAACTGACAGCAATTAAAGCTAGCGGTGTAAGCCTTCTACGATTTATGGCTCCATTCCTGATTACTTCATTTTTCCTGAGTTGTTTCTCAATTTACTTTTCAGGATATGTAGTACCGATGGCAAATAAAACAAAGCTAAACATCGAAATGACTTATCTAAAAAAAGGACTTGGCTCGTCAAGTGCTAATATTTTTTTTCAGGATTCAAGGAATAGGATTGTTTCAATTTCTTTTTTCGATAATGCCACTAATACTGCAAACCGTGTAAGCATTCAGGATTTTGATGCACAAAATTTAAACTCGATGACTGGAAGAATTGATGCGTTAAAATTAGTTTATGATTCTACAAGTCATCTTTGGATGGCGATAAATGGATCAACCAGGAATTTTAGTGGAGAGAAACAGAGCGCATCTTATTTTAAAAATCTTCAACTGGGCGATTTGAATTTTACTCCAAAGGATCTTTCATCGAAACAGCAGAAGCCTGTCGAGATGAACCTTGATGAATTAAATGATCTAATTGATTCGCAAAAAAAAGCAGGGAACAACCCGGCTTCTACTCAAATTGAGTATCATTCTCGTATAGCTTTTTCAATGGCAAGTTTAATAGTTGTATTGTTTGGACTTCCACTTTCGGCAAACAGACGCAAAGCCGGTTTGGCAGCACAGGTAGGGTTAAATATACTGATTACTTTTATTTACTTAGTATTTATGAAGGTTAGTCAGGCATTTGGAAAAAATGGCTCATTAGACCCGGTACTAACAGCTTGGATTGCAAATTTAGTTTTTGTGGCGGCAGCGCTGATCAACTTTCCGCGGGTTAAACAATAATTAATTAACTCATCTTATTCTAAATCAGGCTTTATGTGATTCTGTCCGTTAGCTAACGGACAGAATGACAACATGTAAAGTAAGTTAATTAATTCGCCAGCGCGAACTAATTGCTACCGAGGTATGATTAACTGCATCAGGCATTAGGTAAGATTGAAATTCATTCGTTGCAAAATTGAATTCAAAAATGTCAGTATAAAAACCAAGCCCGAATGTCCAATTAAGTCCGATGAGTGAACTATAAGTTAATCCTGTCCTGATGTAAGGAATCCAATTGCCGGGTTTCCATTCTGTACCAATGGCAAATCTTGGACTTTTTGTGTTGCCCGGTAGATCGTTAAATCCTTGATTGTAATCAAAAGCTAATAGTAAGTTGCCAGGAATAAAATCTTCATCATTAGAAAAATATTTTGAAACTCCAAACCGCAAGGCAGTGGGTAGTCCGCTCGAATAGCCACCGATGGGAACCGCTTCACCAGTTAGCTTTTCTTTAACTGAATCAATTTGATCTTTATTAGAAATATCGTCTAAAAATATTTCCCCATCCGAAACAAATTTTGCTGTGTGATCGTTCCAATTCATCGAACCAATATCGGTGACAGCAAAACCAATTGTCCAATCATTTTCAATGGAGGCTGAAAACCCGAAATCAAATGCAAATCCATTTCCTGCGGGGGAGGGGAAAAGACCAATATTTGCGGAAGCAACTTCCGGTTCAAATTTATATCTAACACCAAAACTTTTTGAGAATGCCGAGTAAGCAAGGAAATCGGCACTGCCGGTGATAACATTTTTATCCCCTGTAACTATTTCAGTATTAATATTTTCAGTTTGAATATCAAAAAAACCCTGATAATATTTTAAAGAAACTCCTGCTCCAAATTTTTGAAATACTTCTGTGAATAATCCGGAGATATCTCTTGCATAACTAATGGAATACGATCGGAGCCACCAGCTTTGCACAAAAGCATCATTAAGGTTAAAAACTTTTTCGGTCGGATTTCCATTTAATGCTAAATCAACCAGAGCTTGGGGAACTCGTAATTTCCCACCTGCAAAATCTGTAACAGAAATCCCAAAAGTTCCTATATTTTTCCCAGCGTTAATTGATCCGGAGATTAAATTAGCTGAAATATTAACAAATACTAATCCCCCCTGCTGAAAAAGTGAATTTAATTTTTGTTTATCGTCTTCAGTGAGAACTCTTCCTGAGCCGTTAACTCCGCCAAAAAAGTAATTCAAATTGTCGAAGCTAAGAAAATCTGTACCGCCTCTTAAACTTAAGGAAGGTGCCGGAAGAAGCAGTGAAAAATCAATAGAACCTTCATCACTGAAAATTAAATTTGCAGGGTTAATTCCAAGTGAATTTACTCCACGCGAATTTGATGTATAAGTTTTTCCCATCCCCAAGCTTCGTGCATCAACCGTTCCGATTGAACCGTATTGAGCATTCGAATTTACAGTTAGAATTAAGACAAAAATAAATAGTAGTAATTTTTTCATAGTTTTTCTCAAGTGATTATGGGGTTACTCTGAAATTTAGATTTCCATAAATACGAACATTCATCCAATCTGTCGGGCGCACTGAAACAATTGGTGCCTCTGGTTTTTCAGCATCTTTTGTTTGAACACTCAATGAATAAAAAGCATATTTAGCTTTTGATAACATTTCAATTTGTTCAGCGTCAAGCAAAATTGTTTGAATAGAATTATGCACAGATGTTGTCACCTCGCCATCCAAACCGACTTCTGCGGGTTCGATGTAAAATGAATCTTTGCCGGTAGTAGAATTGATTAGAGTGAACAAATCATTATGGTTTTCATCGGCAAGTGTAATTTTCATCCACGATGCAAGTGGAATTGCGTTATCAATCTCAATATTTAAAGCAGCACTGTTCCCATCTTGCAGAGAGTTTCTGTCATTTTCAGTTAGCTCCACTGAGGACGTATCTTCAACCGAAGATTTTTTTAATGTTACATAGCTTTTAGTGCTGAAGTCCGATTGAAATATTATCGAATCCTCGTGCGATACCATTCCTTCTTCATTATATGGATTAATAATATATTCCGCTTCTACTACTACCGTGTCAGGAAGGAAGCTAATGAAATCATTCACATTACTGTTATCCTGCGTAAATAACGTGTAGTGCGAGCCATTAATTATAAAGATATCAAACTCAGAATTCCCGGATTTATCCTTGAGAAGAAATTCGTTTCCATCATTTCTTTTCCCGATAATATTAGTGTTGCTCAACTCAATGGTATAAGGATTGGTTAACCCTGTTTTATAAGAAGCATAAAAATTTAGAGATGCTTCTTTTAGAACTGTAGAGTTGTCATATTTTACAACACTGTTAGTGATAAACCCGAAAGGTTTTCTCTGATCGCCAATGGATTTTGAGGGAATATTTCCTTCCAAAAAATTGAAATAATAATCAGTATTATAAAAATTTAAGTAAACGAGAGTAGGTTGATTTGAAGTCGCTTTAACTATAATCATTAATTTGTCACGATCTGAAACCGACTGATAATGTGGCATTCCATATTTATAACCGGATAAATTTTTTTCTGATGAATCAACTTTAAAAGCCGAAACAATTTGTTTGAATTCTAATTGCTCACCGGTGGGTTTAGTTATACCTGGAATTCTAATTGTTACCGTTGCTTTGATTGACGAAGGGTTATTAATAATCGAAGTAAAAGCACCTTCAAGAAATTCTGCCGAATCAATCTTAATATTTTCCGGAAATTCAATATAGATTATTGCAGAATCAGTGTTTGAAGTCGGCAAAGGATTGTTGAGGGATTTTGAAGCCGCGTTGATTTTTACATACTTAGTAATGCCTGTGTTACTATAATATTCTTCAGAAAGAATCAAAAATATATTTTCGTTCGAAGATGTGTCAACCGTAATTTGTGCTTGTCTCTTAACTATATCCTGCATCAAAAATGTTTTATTCATTATTGGCACATTAAATCCTGCATCCCACTCGGGCAGAATGATGTCATCAGGGACATTAAAACAATTGATTGACAGAATAGAAATTAAAATGCTTAATGCAAATAATATATCTTTAAACTTTCCCATTTTTAATTAAATCCTTTTCATTTTCTAACAAATTGCCAATAATTATGCCATTAGCAACTAATGCTTTTCAGAATATATGTAAAGAATTATTATAATAGATGTAACTATTACAGAAGTAAATGTAAGATTTACATTAGTAATATTTTACCGGAAAGGATTAGAAAGTGTGAAATGAAAATAAAATCAGTTCACACTTTCATCTTTTTTAAGAGGTACAAAACCAAAGTGTTGATTTTGTGGAGCGTCAATTCTTATCTCACCGAAGCGGGCTTCAAATTTATCAATGTTATCTTTTAAAGCTTTCATAAACATTTTTGCATGCTGCGGGGTGGTGATAATTCGTGCATGTACTTTAGCTTTGGGAACGCCGGGAACAATACGGGTAAAATCAATCACAAATTCCGCAGGCGAATGAGTGATAATTGCAAGATTGGAATAGATACCTTCGGCTTCTTTTTCGCCAAGCTCGATATTTATCTGTTGGTTTGGTGGTTGATTTGTATTGCTCATATAATTTTCTAATTATTTATTTCTTATTTCATCTGCTTTTTTGAAAGCGTTATTAGCATCATCCTGCATACCAAGTACTGAATAAACTCTGCCTAAAAGTTCCCACATTCCAGCATCATCGTTCTGCATTTGAACAACTTTTTCTAAATGCGGTAATGCCTGACGGTACTTTTCTTTGAACTCATCGCCCATCTTTCCTTCGGCTTCGTTCTTTTTATTTATATCTGTTCCCCATTTAACATAGGTTACTGCTAAGTTGTAAACCGCATTTTGATATTCAGGATCAATTTGAATTGCTTTTTGAAATTGCTGTTCAGCACCTTCAAAATCTTCTTTCCCTAAGAGCAAAACACCGTAGTTATATCGGTAATATTTATTTTCAGGATCTTGCTCAACGCCGGTTTTAAACGCATCAATTGCAGTCTCAATTTTATTTGCAGCAATGTATGAATTGGACAATACTACTAAAATATCTGTGTTTGCCGGGTAAAGATTTTTTCCTTCTTCGAGCAGAGTAATTGTTTTGTTGAAATACTCCTGTGCTTTAATGCTGTCCTCGGGATTTTTTGAAACAGTGTACTCGTTTTTTAGATTTAAGCCTTCAGTGTAATAAATTTCTCCAAGGTAACGATAACCGTCTTCAGACTTTTCTAAATCAATTAATTTTTGTAGTGGTTCAATGGCTTCTTTTTCACGCTGTGCACTTAGATAAACAAATGCTAAATTTTTATAAGTATCTGATGAATCGGGTTCTAATTGAACGGCATATTTAAAATTATAAATTGCTTTTTCCAAAATCATCTTACTGCTATCGGGATCGGTGGTTGCCACACCCTTTTGATATAATGCTACACCTTTATTAAAAAGGTTTGCCCAAAAATATTTTTTGGAATCGTTTATCTGCGATTCGAATTTCTTACTAATACCGAGTGATTTGTCATAGGAATCAATCATCTCAGGATACATTTCTTTTTCTCCGTAAACATACCCCAGCAAATGATAACCTTCATCGCTGGCAGGATTTTTTTGAACTTCTTTCTGTAATGTTTCTAATGCTTTGTCATAATTTTTTTGCTGGATATATAATTTTGCACTGGTTATCTCGGTTGATGAACATTGAAAGCCAGTAAAAAAAAATCCGATTAGAATAAGAGCAGCAGCGTACAGTCTAGAAATCTTCATTTATTCTCCATATAATTAAGTATTTATTGATTTCAAAGTTAGTACTTTACGAAAGTATAATCAAGCCGAAATTAGTGAATAAAAATAAGCCATTTCTAAAACCATATTTTGATAAAAAATATAGGTTTCTTTATTCTAAGTAAAGAATTCTATTAATTTGTATAGACTCAATAATGTCAGCTACTTTCCAAATGATAATCTGCGTTTTTTGTATTATTCAAACAAGGTTTAATAAAAATAGGAAAAAATAAATATGGCAGACAAAACAAAGCTATGGTATTTAGAAAATTTCAATCTCTTTCAGGGGTTGAAAGAAGTAGACTTGATGAAGTTAAATTCTATTTCATCGATGAAGGAAATTAAAAAAGAAGAACCGATTTATTTTGCTAATGAGCCTTCTAAAGCGATTTACTTTCTAAAGACCGGGAGAGTTAAAATAATTAAATATCTCTCAGACGGTAGCGAAAAAATTCTTACAATTATAAATCCGGGTGAAATTTTTGGAGAAATGGCTTTTTTAGATGAGGCACAACGAACAGACTTTGCGGTTACAATGGAGCCTTCCTTAATTTGTGCTATAAATAAAGATGACTTTTCTGAATTCGTTCAGATTAATCCATCCCTAAATTTAAATATGACAAAAATCTTCGGTTTAAAAGTTAGAAGATTTTCCGAAAGAGTTGAAGATCTGATTTTTAAAGATGCTGATCATCGGATTATCTCATTTATAATTCGCTATGCCGAAAAAAATGGCAAACAAGTTGGTGAACAGTTTTTTGTAAAACCATTTTTAAAACATCAGTACATCGGAGAACTTACAGCTTGCTCACGTCAAACTGTGAATTATGTATTAACCGAGCTACGTGAAAATAAGATTATTGATTTTGACCGAAGTAAATTAGTTATCAATAAAATAGATGATTTGAAAAAATTAGTTTCTTAATATTTGTCTACAATTCGACACCCGATGATTTTGGATATAAATATATTTGAATGAAAAAAATGAAATTAACTTTAGTGGTGGCAGATCATTGCCGTGTATGTAATCGGGTAGAGAAACATCTTCACTCTTTACAAAAACAAAACTCAAAAATAAGTTTAGATATAATTAATATTGATCAATTAAAGAATAGAAAAGTATCTATCACACCAGCTTTATTTATCGATGACGATTTGTATTGTTATGGCGACGTAGATGAAAAGAAATTATTAGTAAAATTAAATCGAATGTGAAATGGCATTTATAAAAGTTATTGATGTATTAGCTGCCGAAGGAAAATTAAAAGAAGTTTACGAGGATATCTCCAAAGCCAGAGGCAAACTTTCCAACATAATGAAAGTGCATAGTTTACTTCCTGATACAATGCTCAAACATCTCGAGCTTTACATGTCAATTATGTTCAGTAAGAGCAACTTGACAAGAGAAGAAAAAGAAGTACTTGCAGTAATAGTTTCAAAAAATAATAAATGTGATTATTGTATTACTCACCATGCTGAAGCGTTGAACCACTATTGGAAAAATCCCGAACGGCTTAGTAATTTTATTTCCACACTTGATCACCCTTCGTTCTCAAAAAGTTTTCGATCAGCAATTAATTACGCAGCTAAACTAACCTCCAATCCTTCTT
>Ga0172373_10007033_pt1 | contig 14752 bp, 13 predicted proteins | sample Lak10m_2_FD_114546 | JGI IMG/M metagenome (GOLD analysis project Ga0172373, IMG submission 114546) | Freshwater microbial communities from Kabuno Bay, South-Kivu, Congo - kab_092012_10m | ecosystem: Environmental > Aquatic > Freshwater > Lake | place: Democratic Republic of the Congo... | reverse complement strand
CAGCAGCGCCGCTTGATGCATCACCAAGAGGCAGCATAACCCCAATCCCAGACGGGCCAGATACCCCGCTACATAGGCCGCCAATTGGTCACCAATGATTTGATGACGGACACCCAGATGGGCCAGATACTCCGCTACAGCGCCCGCCAATTAGTCTCGTTTCTTTTGACCACGGACACATCCTACCTCCTGGGTGCGAAGGACAACGCTCACTCATAAACTGGATCACTGAAAGCCGAGAAGGCCAAAGCAATCTATTTCCGCGGGATCAGTCCGCTGGTCGAAAGCTTCTCGCGAGTGTCCATTCATCGGCCCGTGCTTCGTGCTGCAAGCCGCGGCGCATGCCCCACAAATTTACCTGGTGGTGCATGGGCACTAGCCCTACGTCATTCATCGCAATTTCTGTCGCGCGGATAAAGATTTGTCGGCGACGCTCATCATCGAGTGTCGTGAGACCCTCAGCTAGGAGACGGTCTACCTCAGCGTTCGAGTAGCGCGACCGATTCGACGCGCCCTGACCCCGATTACGGTCAAAGGTCGCAAGCAGCGAGCCAATGGGCGAGGAAGGTTCTGCTGTGTCGATACCCCAACCACCAAAAAGAACACTGTAATCCTGTCGGCTCGCGGCAGCAATCCATGTGGAAAAGGGTAGAGTTTGCACTGTAGTATGAATGCCGACACGTGTGAGCATTTGCCCGAGCGCTTGGCAAATACGATCATCATTCACGTAACGGTTATTCGAGCAGTGGATGGTGAGGTTGAAGCCATCCGGGAAACCTGCCTCGGCTAGCAAAGCGCGGGAACGCGCCACATCATGTACAGGCGGCGGCAAGCTCGGGGTCCAGCCAAACCAGTCTCGCGGCATAAGCTGGCCAGTTGCCTCGGCCGCGCCATCCATGACACGACTCACAATGGCGTCACGATTGATCGCATGGTTGACAGCTTGACGTATCCGTAGATCCCGGAAAGGATTCTGCGTGAGCGGGCGCCCCTGTCGGTCAGTAACGTGGGGTGATGACCGTTCGAGATGATCAACAAAAACATACATGTTGCGATTAGACCTCGCGCGACTTACCTGGGCTCGCGGATCACGCTCAACACGACTGATATCGCTAGTGGGTAGCGCATCAATAACGTCTACATCGCCCGCAAGAAGAGATGCAACGCGCGAAGCTGGGCTGCGCATAAATCGTGTGACTACCGTCGCCCAGGGCGATGCGCCGCCCCAATAAGTTTGACTACGCTCCATCACCACGCGATCGCCTTGCGTCCAGGATACGAACCTGAAAGGCCCAGTGCCAATCACAGCTTTCCCATTATTGTAATCGCTCGTCGTCGCGCCTTCTCCGTGCCGGCGGGAAACGATACTAAACGTAGAGAGATATACCGGCATCAATGGAAACACAGAGCGCGTTTTAAACTGAATGGTCGCCGCGTCGATTACAGTCGTTTCAGCTATATGTCGAATGTAGAGACCAAACGAAGAGGGGCTATTGGGTACTACAGGAGCTCGACTGATAGTGAAGGCAACGTCATCAGCTGTGAAGGCTGTACCATCATGCCAGGTAACGCCCTCACGAAGCTTGAATTCCCAGGTAAGCTCATCAATCGCACGCCACGAGACGGCTAGACCGGGAAGCAGGTTTTGTTGCGCATCCTGAAGGATGAGCGCATCGAAAAAATGCGCTGATACCGCCTTATTTGGCGCAAGATTGTGAAAGTGCGGATCCATCGAAGTAATCTCGGCTTCAACAGCCATACGTAAGCTTCTGTTTGCCTGCGTTTGGGCAAACGCCGGCACCGTCGCGAACGCAAAGAATAGACCTAACGTCAGTCTCAAGAATAGCCGAAGTTTGAACATGCGGGTAATCTCCTTAGCAAATCCCGTTTGGCAGACGATAACGAATTTGGCAAGCGCTCTTTTTTAGTGTAGGGAAACTTACGGGGACGACCTTACCTGGAAAATTCATCAGGTTTGGCGGACATGGCGCGACTTCCTGATCGGCAGCAGGATTCGGCTGCATCCCCTGAACCCTGCCATTTCTGGACACCATGCCCGCCGCCACACATGCCACACCGCCCCTGCCTGGCCTGTCACCGGTCGCAGGCAAGCCGATCATCGCCCGCTTAGACGGCAGCGCCATCTCATCCGATGTCGGCCTGCTGGCGCTGCGTGAAATGGAGGAACGCCTCGGCATCGCCCGGCGCTTCGCCGTCTGCATCGACGATCCGCGCGCGCCGGCCCGGATCCAGCGCAGCCTCGCAGTCATGCGGCGCTTCCACCTGCTGCTGATCGCGGCCGGCTATGAGGACGCCACACGTGTCGTTGCGCTGAAGACCGCGTCATGCTGCACCTGCCAAGCGCCTATCCGGACAAGGCCATCTTACGGCTCGCGCTCGAGCGCCAGCCCCGCCTCACCTGTCGATCAATGGGGCGAACGCCCCGATCAAGCCCCGAAACCGCAACCCTCCAGCCCCGCGATCCGCACCCAAAGGCCGCCTCTCAAGGCGGCCGGGATCATGCACGGACGCATCTCCAGTAAAGGGACACAGGTCCGCCAACCGCGTGCTCAGACAAGTCTCATGAATAATGGGTAATAGCCATTGGCTCGACAGGATCCAGAGTGGAAACCGTACCCTGGATTGATTTGCTTTTTCGGCCGGCTATGTCCAATCTTTGTGTTGCGAATCCTCGCTGGTCAGGATTACTCAATGGCTGCACGACGGCTGAATGAGCTCTCCGCTTATGAGGTGGTCGGCCTTATCATGCAGGGCCAGACCAACGCGCGTGCTGTTGTGGAGGCCTGTATCGAACAAGTTGCGCGACTTGAACCAGATGTCTTCGCCTTCGAATTCCTGGACTATGAAAATGCGCGACGGTCAGCGCTGGCTTTCGATGCGCATGGTGCCGCTAGAACGCTGCCGATTTTAGGTGTCTGCCTAGGTGTTAAAGACATTATTGATACTGCAGATATGCCTACATGCTATGGCTCGCCAATCCATTCTGGTCACCGGCCTTCGGCAGATGCAGCCTGCGTAGCGCTGTCGCGCAAATCCGGAGGCATAGTTCTGGGAAAGACGGTCACCACCGAATTTGCCAATCTGCACCCGGGCAAGACGCGGAACCCGCACGATAAACGCCGAACGCCCGGTGGTTCCTCATCAGGCTCGGCAGCGGCTGTGGCAGCAAAGATGGTACCGCTTGCGATTGGTACGCAAACAACATCATCTACTATCCGTCCTGCTTCTTTCTGTGGAGTTGTCGGCTTCGTTCCAACCTACGCGACGATCAGCGTTTCGGGTGTCCGCGCAGCTGCGGGCTCGCTGGATAGAATCGGGCTTTTTGCTCGTACGGTCGACGACATCGCCCTCTTTGCCGATGTAGTCCGCGGAATCCCTCCTGCAGCTCGGCCCTCTACCCAGGCATTCGCACCACGACTTGGTGTTTGCAGGGGCTTTCTTGAAGAACGTATGGAAACGGGCACGGCGGTTGCGTTAGGGGCCCTTGCGCAGCGGCTCGAAGCGGCAGGAGCCGTGGTTGCCGATGTTTCCGTACCAGCGAACTTTATGCAGTTGACCAGCCAGCACCGCTTCATTTCTAGTTTTGAGTTCGTTCGAAACTTTACCTACGAGATTGAAAATCACTGGGAGCGCCTCAGTCGTACGCTACGCGACGGGCGGATTACCGATGGCCGCGAATGTACCTTCGACGAATACCTAGCAGCCCGCCGTATGGTTGTTGAGGCACTAGCACAGATCGAGACACTGTTTGGCCCACACAATGTTCTGCTTGCTGCATCGGCAGCCGGGGAGGCCCCTGTAGGGATGGCGACAGGAGACTTTGCCTTCTGCGCCCTATGGACCCTGCTAGGCCTTCCTGCGGTCTCGTTACCTTTGATGACGGGGCCGACAGGGCTACCTATTGGTGCGCAGCTGTTGGCGCGCCCTGGCGCGGATCTTGAATTGCTTGCAGCCGCCGCCTGGATAATGGCGAACGGGAGCCATTGATCGTGCACAGCTGATAAAACCAGTCTCTTGTCTGGCATCAGCACCCAATAGGCTGCTGAAATTCGTAGCCTAATCTCCGCATTTATGTTTGACCATCGTCGTATTTGGTTGAGGTAGCGATGCGTGGCAACGGCGCCGCGGGCCTCCCTGTTCAACTATATTTGTCCGTCGTCAAATCATTTGAGACCAATTGGCGGCCTTTGTACCGGAGTATCTGGCCCATCTATGGTTGAGGTTAAGCTGCCTTTTGGTGATGCATCAAGCGGCGGTGCTGGATGGTTCTGCGCTTGATGCGCTCACGCTCCAGCAGAATGGTCTGCCCCCTGCCGAAATATACATCAGCCGGGGTCAGGTTTTTCAGGCTCTCATGGCAGCGCCGGTGGTTATATTGCGCGACAAACTCCTCGATCTTGGCCTGCAGCGCGCCCGGCAGGTAGTAATTCTCCAGCAGGATGTGGTTCTTCATGGTCTGGTGCCAGCGTTCGATCTTGCCCTGTGTCTGGGGATGTGCGGGCGCACCGCGGACATGCTGTACGAGCGCGGCATGGACAAATCGCACCCCCTCCCGCGACGACGGGTTCGTTCAATCCCACAGCACTTCAAGCCGATTGCCTTGGTTTTTGCCCCGCCGCTGTTGCACGATTGTTTGGGGCGGTGCTAACGAAATGGTCTGAGGTGCTTCTCCGCTTAAGAGTGCCGGCAGGCATCGGTTGGCGTTAAGACCTCGCGCCGCTTATTAGGGCGCGGTGACCGTTATCCGTTTGTCAACGATTCCCGCGATGGTGCTCCTGGGCCTTATGTGCCTCAGGCGATCGGCCCGGCGGCGCAAGGTGCGGCCCGGCTTGGCGTCGTCGATTTCTGAAGGGGCAGGGCGATCATGAGTGGCGGACTTCTGGCGCTATTGGATGACGTGGCGGCGATCGCCAAGGTTGCGGCTTCGTCACTGGATGATGTTGCAGCGCAGACCGTAAAGGCTGGATCGAAAGCTGCTGGCATTGTCATTGATGATGCCGCTGTGACGCCACGCTACGTGGTCGGATTTGCCTCCGACCGCGAACTGCCGATCATCGGCAAGATCGCGTGGGGCTCGATCAAGAACAAGCTTGTGATTCTGGCGCCCTGCGCTCTGATGCTGAGCTTCTTCGCGCCATGGGCGATCACACCATTGTTGATGGCTGGCGGGCTTTTTCTTTGCTTCGAAGGCCATGAAAAGGTGCATGCGCTGATTTCGCCGCATGCGGAGGCTGGCGATTTAGCTGCCGCCCTCGACGAATCGCTCGACGCCAAAGCGCTCGAAGACCAGAAAGTCGCCAGCGCCATCCGCACCGACATGATCCTCTCAGCCGAGATCATGGCGATCACGCTCGCCCAGATCACAACACCGACGTTTCTGAACAAGGCCATGGTGCTGGCAGCCGTCGGCATCGCCGTGACCATCGCGGTCTACGGCGCAGTTGCCCTTATCGTGAAGGCTGATGACCTTGGCGTGCATTTGGCGAAAAACCGGGTGGGCATTGTTCGTGGCATAGGCCGCGGGCTGGTCACGGGTATGCCGCCCTTTCTCAAGCTGCTCAGCATCGTTGGCATGCTGGCCATGTTATGGGTCGGCGGTGGCATCATCCTGCACGGAATGGCGGAGATGGGCTGGAAAGCGCCGGAATACGGCCTGCTCGGCTTCGCCAAGCAGGTGGGCGATTCAATCGGAGTAGCATCAGGCTTCATCGCATGGTTCATCCACGCGTCCGGCGGGGCGCTTGTGGGTGTGGTGCTCGGCTGGGTCGTGGCTACGGTGCTGACGAAGACGGGTGTGTTGAAGCATTGATGTGCTGCTGGTGGCATGCGTTTCATAATTCTTGCAGACCATGTGGAAAGCCGTGAGGGACTTCGATTTTCCGGTTGATCTGGTAGAATCGTAGCGTAGGAGGCAGTGTGAGAGGAAAATCGGCTTTTGCCCGAAGCGTAAGTTGCTGGCCTTTGGGGCATGAGCAATCCCCACATCTTCCGCTACTTCAAGATATCGCCATCAGCCGGGATAGCCTGCCGCTGGCGTCGCGGGCGTCCAGGACGGGAGAAGGAGTGAGAAGGGATTGCTCAACACCACCGCTTGATACATCGCTACATCCCAATTTAATCTTGCCTGCGGATCAGTTAGTTACTCCGTTAGGCAACCCACCTATTTGTCTCATTTAATTCGACGACGGACACAATGCACATCGTTTGGTTCAAGAAAGACCTGCGCGTTGCGGACCATAGGCCCCTGGCCATGGCGGCTTCATGTGGCGCGGTCTTGCCGCTTTATATCGCTGAGCCCGGTCTTTGGGCGGAGCCGGATGCATCCGCGCGCCAATGGGCTTTCGCCGTGGAGTGTCTTGAGGAGCTGCAGTCCGATCTCGCAGCGCTTGGGCAGCCTTTATGCGTGATGCAGGGTGATGCCGTTTCAATCTTCAGACAACTTCATCAACACCGCGGCATCACGGGCTTATGGAGCCATGAAGAAACGGGCAATAGCTGGACCTATGCCCGGGATGTGGCCGTGGCCGCATGGGCCAGGGAAGCCGGTGTGCCATGGCATGAAATGCCACAATTTGGCGTCATCCGTAGGCTCAAAACGCGCGATGGCTGGGCACGGACGTGGGATCGCAGCATGGCCGAACCCATCACCCCTGCCCCGCTGGCCTTGCAACCGCTTCAGGGCGAATGGCCAGCTTCTGTGCCCAGCGCAGCCGCGCTTAGCCTTTCGCCGGATCTCTGCCCGCAACGTCAGCCAGGCGGCAGAACAGCCGCGCTTGCAAACTTGCATAGCTTTCTGTTCGAACGCGGTCGCGATTACCGGTTTCAGATGTCGAGCCCTTTGACCGCCTTCGATGCTTGCTCACGGCTTTCGCCGCACCTTACCTGGGGCAGCGTTTCGATGCGCGAAGTTGCGCAAGCAAGCGTTGCCAGGATGGATGCGCTGCGGCATTCGTCGGATGCTAATGCACGAGCGTGGCGCGCTTCCCTAATTTCCTTCATGGGGCGACAGCATTGGCATTGCCACTTCATGCAAAAGCTTGAGGATGAACCACAGCTGGAATTTCAGAATTTACATCGCGCTTATGATGGGGTGCGTCCAGATATCGCGGACGCTGTGAGGCTTTCAGCCTGGACCAATGGGGAAACCGGATTTCCCTTCCTTGATGCCTGTATGCGGGCACTCAATCAGCATGGTTGGATCAATTTCCGGATGCGGGCCATGCTGATTTCCTTTGCAAGCCACCATCTCTGGCTGCCCTGGCGGGACAGCGGGCTTCACCTCGCGCGCAAATTCGTGGACTACGAAGCAGGCATTCATTGGCCGCAAGTTCAGATGCAATCCGGCACCACTGGGATCAATACGATCCGTATTTATAACCCAGTAAAGCAGGGGATGGATCAGGACCCTTCCGGTGCCTTTATCCGCGCCCATGTGCCGGAATTGCGCGCTGTGCCGGATTCTTTCATACATGAACCGTGGCATTGGCCCGGGGCCGTACAGCTGCGTTACCCGAAACCGATTGTGGATAACGCCGCCGCTGCCAAGGCGGCCCGAGAAACTCTTTACGGGCTTCGCAAGGCTGAAGAACATCGATCACACACCGCAAATATTGCGGATAAGCATGGCAGCCGAAAGGCTGGCCTGCGCATGACAGGCAGGAAAGCCAAGCCAAGCACAAAAGTCAAAACTCAAACACAACTCAAGCTGAATTTATGATTGCGTGGCGCGCACCAACTAATCGCGTATCATTGTCAATATAGGGTGAAAATATGTTGGGCGGATCGTGCATCATCCGGGCCACGCCCTCAGTCTACGCATCAGCAAGGCGTTGTTCCAGCCCCGGCAAAAAGACTTCGCATACAACCAACGGAGCGTCCTGCATCTCAAATCGGCAGCGTCGTGCCGAAAAGCTGGCTGCGATTTCACCCTCTTGAGCAAGAGTAAAAAGCGGGTGGTCGGGGACAACTGTTGCGAATTCAAGTGCATTTCGAACCAGATCGACTCCGCTCGAGAATAAAGTCAGGCCAAGCGAGTTTCTGCCGCGGTTCAGAATTGGATACCATGTCTTGCAGGCGCGGCGGCAGAAGCTTCGCGCCATCACCACGCGCTGACCCCCAAGCGATAGCGCTACATGCCTGCTGGTAATTGCATCTCCCGGTCTAATACCGACCAGATGCGCCTCGTCAGGTGCCGCGACATCTTCTCCAAAGCGAAGAAGCGTCACTGTAAACTCATGTTTCGTTGCGATCAGGCGATCAGTAAGGGACCCTGGCTCCGTAAGGCATCCGAAGGTGCCGGGATGCTCTTGCGGTGGATGCTGGTTCCAGGTTAGATTCCCAGGGTAAGAAGCAAGGTTTCGGATCCTTTCTAGCCGCTTTCAAGGCACGGTCCTGCCTGCCAGCTCTTACAAGGAAAATCGGCATCTATCATATATACATCAGGCTTTTCGGACTGCCGATACACGCAGCCGCTTCTCCCACCGCATGCCATTTTCAGTGGCATCTTCATCAAAGTGAGCATCAAGAACACCGCCCTCCACGTAGGGTATCTCGCGTGACGGGCTCCCCTGAATGTATCCACTCAGACGGCTATTACTGTGCTTTGATGGTGATGGTCGAGGTTATGGCAACGGGGATGGGGCATGCCTCCATCCCCGTTGACCTCCGATCTCGGCGGGGCTGAGCCCGTCCAGTTGCGAGTGCTGCCCGGTGATGTTGTAGTCCTACCGCCAAATGGGTGGCCATGGCGTGCTGTTCAATCTGGTGCTATCGGCAGTGTTCTAACTGGCACTCTTCGCGCACCTCAGCACCCTGGACAAAGCACCATTTCATCGAACGTCGGCGGCAGGACATCAGGCGCATACTGCGCTAGTCACTCTACCCTAGAGCAGCGCCGCGACGTCCCGCGACAGCGTTTCGGGTTTCGCCGTCGGTGCAAAGCGGGCGCGAACCAGGCCCGCCTTGTCCACGAGGAACTTGGTGAAATTCCACTTGATGCTGCTGCCCAGCAGCCCGCCCTTCTGCTGCTTCAGCCAGACGTAGAGCGGATGCGCGCCCGGCCCATTCACCTCGATCTTGGCGAAAAGCGGAAACGTCACGCCGTAGCTCCGGTCGCAAAAGCTGGCGATCTCCTGGTCAGACCCCGGCTCCTGCCGGCCGAACTGGTCGCAGGGGAAGGCCAGCACAGAAAAGCCGCGTGGCGCGTATTCCGCGTGCAGCGCCTGCAGTCCCTTATATTGCGGTGTGAAGCCGCATTTGGACGCAACATTGACGATGAGAAGCGCCTGGCCGCGATAGGCTGCGAGGCTCTGTTCCTCGCCTGTGCCGAGTTTAGCCGTGAAGTCATGCAGCACCATTCAGCACTCCCTTCTGTGTTGGTTTGCGCGCGCTCGCCAGTACGTAGTCGAAGGCGCCGTACACCGTGCGTGCATCAAAGTTTAGAAGTAACCGATAAGGCAGCCGGCCAGCCAGCGGAAGCCTCGCGAACAGCGCGCGATCGTGGCCCAGCGCGCGATGCCAGCCGGGGAAGACATGCTCCCCAATCGGTGTCACATCAACTGTCTCAAAGCCAGCTGCGCGCAACTTCGCCGTATAGGGCGCGCGCTGGTCAGCATTCGCTGCCGGCACCGCAAATTTCTGTGCGAATTGGGTCCAGGTGAAATCCTGCACCCGCTGGCGCCACCCATCGGGCTCGGGCGCGGCGCGAATCACATCGGCCAACACCAGTCGCCCGCCAGGCCGCAACACGCGAAAGGCCTCGGCCAGAAAATCCTCGCGCGTATCAAAATGGAAGGCGCATTCCACCGCGGTGACGATATCGCAGCACGCATCGGGTAGCGGCATGGCGGTGGCAGAGCCCTCAATCAGCGTAATGCGTTCCGCCAACCCCCGCCGCCGCACACGCTGCCGCGCAAGGCGTACCTGCACCGGTGTCACGTTCAGCCCGGTGATGTGGCGTGGCGCGAAACGCTCCATCCACAGCATATCCTGGTCGGCAAAACCGAAGCCGACATCAAGGACATCGTCATCCGGCCCCATCGCTGCCGCTTCCGCGACCAGCGTAGCCAAGGCTTCACATGCTTCGTCAATGGTCCGCGCGGTCTTCCAGTAGCCGAGGTTGAGGTAAAGCCCGTTCGCGGTGAAGGCACGTGTCGCCAGCAAACCATAAAGATCGCGCGCCGCGAGGCGTTGGAAGGGCGTATATGCCCAGGCTGCTAGCCGGACCGCATCCCCGAGACTTGGCCGAGGGCGGGTGGCGCCAGGGTTGGTTTCTAACATCGGAGCTGCCTCTACATGTTGTTCCAAATGGGTGCCCAGGACGGCATGGTCGCACGCGGCCGGCCAAGCGAAGGTATTACATCGCGTTACGCAGCGCCGAGGCGCGGGAGTTGCTTACCCGGGATGGTGCCAGAATCCAGCATCGGGGCTACGGCGGCCGGATTGATTTTCTCCGCCGCCGCCAGCTCGTTGATCGTGGCGAAATCACCCGACTCGAGCGTCTGCCGCCACCTGACACCGCCTGTCGTGAGGGTCAGACTCAGGCGACGGCTAGTTTGTCAACGGTCTGCTAGTTCCACCGGAAAGGTGTGCTGAGGCGACGCATCAGGGCTAGGCCGAGCAAGAAGAGGCTCCCAAACACCACAACTAGGCTGAGAAGGCCAAGCGCGGCGTGCGACCAATTCACCGCGAGCCAAGTGAAGCCAGCCCCCAATCCAAGCCCCGCCATGCCGCACCACATCGGCCATCCTAATTTTGGCGGAAAACTTTGCCGAGGTGGCACAGCCAGGGAGGAGGCATTGGGAGGCGAGTCTATCATGAGCATCGTACCTTGCACCGCGCAGTTCCCGAGCCCGCAACACTGGCTTCAGTACATGCGAATAACCGCAATATTCCGGCCCGGCTTGCGGCGGGACTCGGGAGGTTTCTGTCAGCTCTAGGAAGATGACCCCTGATCGCCGAACCGCAAGTCTTGCAACGTGTGAGCTGCTTAGGCACTCGTCCGCGAAACGCCCACGATGCCTAGCCAACGCGGCATACGATCGGGTAGAAGCCCGTCCTCCGTGTCGCCAATGCCGAAGTGCAGTACCGAGCCCGCAAAAAACAACGCCAGCGTGTTGGCGGGCGCGATCATTCGGCCCAGCCAGACAAGGCCAGCAAGGCCCGGGTGGCCATGCGGCTCGGCAAGCCAGTAAGGAACTTCCTACCATGACGGACCCGGGTGGCATAGCTAGGCAGGGTCCGGGCAGGCGCTGCCTAGCGCAGCACAGCGAAAATCGAGTTGCTTTCCGCGCAAAGGGGGCCATTTCCCGTCGATGAAGATCGCCTTGGCTTTCCTACTCGCAGCCTTGCTTGGTGCAGGCTGGTATCTCTACACTCCCGACCAGCCCCGCGGCGCGCTGGAGCGCCGCTGGGCGCCGACACCGTCTCAGTTCATTCAGGTGGCCGGGGTGCGGCTCCATATCCGCGACACGGGGCCGCGCGACGGCCCGGCGGTGCTGCTGATCCATGGCTTCGGGTCCTCGCTGCACACGTGGGAGGCCTGGGCGCCGCTACTGGAGAACCGGTTCCGCCTGGTTGCGCTCGACCTGCCTGGCTTCGGCCTAACTGGGCCCGATCCGACTGGCGACTACTCAGACGAGCGCAGCGTCGCAGTGTTTGTGGCGCTGCTCGACCGGCTGGGGATCGGCCAGGCGGCGGTTGTCGGCTCCTCCATGGGCGGGCGGATCGCCTGGCGCTTTGCTGCGGCCGAACCGGCGCGGGTCAGCAAGCTCGTGTTGATGGCGCCAGACGGGTTCGCGAGATTCGGCCGCGAGTATGGCCGTACACCGGAGCGGCTGCCCTGGCTGATGCGCCTGCTGCCCTACACCGCGCCGAAGCCCCTTCTGGAAAGGACGATGCGGAACGCATATGCGGTGCCCGGCACACTGACCGATGCGGTGGTGGAGCGCTACCACGCCATGCTGCTGGCGCCCGGGGTGCGGCGTGCGATCCTCGACCGCGTGCTGCAGACGCGCCTTTTGCAGCCCGAACCGATCCTGGCGACGATCCGCGCGCCAGTGCTGCTATTGTGGGGCGAGCGGGACGGCGCGGTGCCAGCCTCTCACGCTGCCGATTATGAACGGGTGTTGCCCGATGCACGCACGATCATACTGCCTGGAATCGGCCACGTGCCGATGGAGGAGGCGCCGGAGGCCTCGGCACGGGCGTTGCGGGCGTTCCTCGACGGAGAGACGTCCGGCTGAGCCGTTGAGCCCCAGGCGCGGTGCTTTGGTAAACTACCTCCACCTTGCCGCTCTCGTTTCGCGCTTGTTCAACCGGTATCGCGTCGCTTCGCCATACACGCTGGCCTGGCTGGCTCACATAAAGGACTATCCCGATGCGCAATGATCTCACGATCTACGACAAGGTCGCCGACCGTTGGTGGTCGGATGACCTGCGATGGGTTCGGACCCTGAAAAACCTCGTGCCCGGGCGGCTCGGATGGTTCGACCGTTTTATAGACTGGCCGGAGAAGGATGTGCTCGACCTTGGGTGCGCGGGCGGCTTCATGGCCGAGGCCATGGCGACGCGGGGCGCCAATGTGACCGGTATTGACCCAGCCGCCGAGGCGATCGCCGCCGCTCGCAGTCACGCCCGCGCAAGCGATCTTTGCATCGGCTATGATATTGGCGTGGGTGAGGAACTCCCCTACGATGATGCCTCGTTCGATGCCGTGATCTGCGTTGACGTGCTGGAGCACGTCAGGGATCTCGGGCGAGTTCTGGCTGAGGTTGCCCGCGTGCTGCGCCCTGGTGGTCTATTTCTTTTCGACACCATCAACCGCAACCCTATGGCCCACTTTGTCACGATTACAGTCGCCGAAGACCTGCTGGGGCTGCTACCGACTGGTACCCATGATCCTGCTATGTTCATCAAGCCGCAGGAGTTGCGCCGAGCGATGCACGCTGCGGGGCTGGTTCCGGGCCGAATGACCGGCCTTGGCCCGCGCGGTATGAACCGGCGCTTCGACTTTACCTTCGGCCAGCTGCCCTTCATGGGGATTTTGTACATGGGATTGGCGAGAAAGCCATCCATGACAGCAGTTTAGGTCGATGTTGATCTTGGGTGCGGTGCCCATCGTGCCGGGCGAGTCTTCGGCACGACGTGCATACGGGGTGGAAGTTGCCCAGTTACCTTCTACGCTTATCAAACATTCATTTGATTTAGCTGTTCGCTGCCCGATAAATAGGGTATCGACGATATCTGGCTAGGTCTCGCGGTGTTCGCCGAGGGTCCAACGGATGGAGTTTTATTTATGCGACGGATAATTGTCTTTGCATGGAACTATATTTTTAATTCTGAGGTCAGCCCGCTACGTCATATTACTGATCTGTCAATGAGGCACTATGTGTTGCAGGCACTTGGCTTCATGTGGGCAGTCGCCAGCTTGTTGGCGATCGGTATTTACACGCTGTTACCCGCAAGTATTATCGGGCACGTAGTATTGATATCAGCTGCGTTCATCACCGTTGCAACCTACACCACTGCTTCGTTGAAGCCGAGTTTCTTCAAGCATAACAATGGTCGTAGTCGCACTGGCGAGCATGAGTAGGGTCTAGGACGCCCCCGCGCTGGAGCCGTAGATTACCGACAATCTCGCGGACTCTCCAAGGCACCAGCCTTGAGACCGTTCGCATCCCGGTACGCCTCCTCCGCCAGATTTTCGTCGCGAACTGGTCCGAGGGCTGAAAATGTCCCCCGTTTCTTTGAGGATTTCAAAGGAATTTGCGAAGGCGACCGAACCTCCGAGACCGGGGAAAGGCCCAAAATCGGTCTCTGAGACGCTTTCGTCTCATTTCGACCAAACCTCGCCAAAATTGGTTTACTCAAAGAAAAACGCTTGTTTTCCGATATTTATGATTTTGGCGGCCTTGCCCAGTTCGTGACGATTCTCTCGCCTGTCGAGACGAAATGGGCCTCAACCCGGAGTAGGCGTAGGGTTGGGTGATGAAGCGTGGTTTGGGGAAAAGCCCGTTCTGAAGCCATTTGCCGCGCCGAAGACTTCTCCCTTGTCGTGACGCGGGCTTAATTGATACCAATGCGTCCAGGATCGCAACAATGGGGGCTGCCTTGGCAGAATCTTCCCAGTCGGCGCCGGTGACCAAGGGGGCTGGACCGGGCGCGGCGGGTGACGCTGGTGGCGGGCATGCACAGCCTGCCTGGCGCCGATGGCTTCGGTTGCGCGGCGCCTGGCTTGCAGCGGCGCTGGGCTTGGCGGCTATGGCTGTCACGCTGGCTGTGGCGTTGCCGTTGCGGCAGGATGTTCATCGCCCGGCCAATTTCCCCGATCCGCGCTGGTGGGTTGACCTTCAGAACTCCGACGAACCAGCGTGGCGCTGGCTTGTGGGTCGCCTACTGATTCCGCGCTGGTGGATCGAACCGCAAGAAGCCAATGCTTTTGCGCGGCTTCCGGTAGTGACGAACGGTCTGCGCAGCATTGCGATTGCGCCGGATGGGCGCCTTGCCCTCGCGGTGGGGTGGGGCGGCACGCTGCTCCGCAGCACGGATGCCGGCGCCACCTGGCAGCCGGTCACTTCCGGCACGCAGCAAATCTTGAACCGCATTGCCATTGCGCCGGATGGGCGCCTTGCCCTCGCGGTAGGTGACAACGGCACGCTGCTCCGCAGCACCGATGCCGGCGCCACCTGGCAGCCGGTCACTTCCGGCACGCAGCAAACCTTGGGCGGCATTG
>Ga0172373_10007031_pt1 | contig 14754 bp, 14 predicted proteins | sample Lak10m_2_FD_114546 | JGI IMG/M metagenome (GOLD analysis project Ga0172373, IMG submission 114546) | Freshwater microbial communities from Kabuno Bay, South-Kivu, Congo - kab_092012_10m | ecosystem: Environmental > Aquatic > Freshwater > Lake | place: Democratic Republic of the Congo... | reverse complement strand
GCCGTGTCTCAGTCCCAGTGTGGCTGATCATCCTCTCAGACCAGCTACCCGTCGATGCCTTGGTAGGCCGTTACCCCACCAACTAGCTGATAGGCCGCGAGACCCTCCCGAACCGAAATTCTTTCTTTGCAAAGTGATGCCACTTCGCAGAGGTATTCGGTATTAGCAATCGTTTCCAACTGTTATCCCGAAGTTCGGGGCAGGTTTCTCACGTGTTCCTCACCCGTTCGCCACTAGATCTTCCGAAGTATTGCTACAACATGGATCCCGTTCGACTTGCATGTGTTAAGCACGCCGCCAGCGTTCGTCCTGAGCCAGGATCAAACTCTCCGTCAAGAACTTGTTGCTTTCGCAACGACGTTCTGGAAAGTCTGTGGGACCCGGGGGGAATAACCCCGTGGCCCCAATTTCTGACTTAATTTTGTTTTTGTTTGGGACGGATGGGAATCCGTCCCTGAATTGACAGACAGCGTCGACAATCAAATGATTGACTCGCTGCCCGCACTGGCGTTCAGTCTTCTCTTCTGTTTTCAAGGAGCCAATAGCTCATCGGTATGTACCACAGGCAGTGATACCGACACCCACAGTTGCGCGAACGCTTCTGAGGGGCGAGTTGCAATGCTAACGGTGCACGAGAGCCAAACACAACACGGGTTTCAGAAGATTTTTAGGTTCTTTCTTCTGTGGATAACTCGGCCCTATTGGGCGAGGTCGAACAGGTGAAAGGTGGTCTTTCCCTTGCGAACAAGAACCCACCGATCATGGAGAAGCCCTTTATCTGCAAGGGTTTCCCCTTCTTCAAGGGTGCTGCCATTTACCTTGACACCCTTCTGCTGCACCGCACGCCTGGCCTCACTGTTGGAGGACACCACGCCGGACCGAGCCAATAAACCAAACGTGTCATCAAGATCTGCACGCTGAACCTTTGTGCATGGAACTTCCGCAGACACTGCATGAAGTGCTTCGACGGTAGCCAGCGTTGGATCTGCGCCAAACAAAATGTCGGCAGCAGCTTCTGCATATCGCGCAGCGTGTTGACCGTGCACCATTGTTGTCATCTCTGCTGCTAACGAACGTTGTGCAATTCGTTTTTCAGGAGACGCTTCATGTTGTTGAACGACATCACGCACTTCAGCAATTGACGACAAAGAGAATTGCGGCAAGTACTTCACGATGTCTGCGTCTGCCATTTGAATCCAGAACTGTCTGAACTGATACGGCGATGTGCGTTCCGCATCCAACCACACTGCACCACTTGCGGTCTTTCCAAATTTTTGTCCGTCGCTTCGCGTCACCAACGGCCACGTTGCACCGTACGCGCTTCTCTGCAGTGTTTTTCTAATCAAATCAATTCCAGCAGTGATGTTGCCCCACTGATCCGACCCGCCCATTTGCAGTTCAACATTGTGTTCTGCACATAAATGCCTGAAATCATTTGCTTGCAGCAACATGTAACTGAATTCGGTGTACGACAAACCGTTCTCCGAATTCAAGCGATTCTTCACAGACTCTTTTGCCATCATTTGGTTGACAGTGATGTGCTTACCAACGTCGCGCAAGAATTCAAGCGCACTAATGCGAGCAGTCCAATCGGCGTTGTTCACCAAGGTTGCTTTGTTGTCACCATTTGAAAAATCAAGCAGGTTCAACAATTGCTGTTTGATGCAATCAACATTGTGTTGCAAGGTTTCTTCATTCAGAAGATTTCGTTCTTCACTTCTTCCCGATGGGTCACCAACCATTCCAGTTGCGCCACCAGCCAGCGGAAATGGACGATGTCCAGCCAATTGAAAACGACGAAGTGTGATCTGACCCAACAAGTGACCAACATGCAGCGAATCTGCAGTGGGATCGAACCCCACATAGACACCGATAGACCCCGAATTCAATCGAGCTTCTAACGCCTCAGCGCCTGTCGTGTCGTGAATGAGCCCACGTGCCGTGAGTTCATTCAATAATCCCTGTGTTGTCACCTCTCCATGTTGCCATGTAGAGCATCAGACAACGCGACCTATTGTGAAGGGGTGGCGTCCTCTTCCCTCCCCGGTGCACAAAGCCTTTTCGACGATGAAGACCCCATGTTGGGAGCACTTCTCGCGCAAGCGAATGCGTGCTCTTCAATTGGGTCCAGCATGTACACAAAGTTGTTCCAGGATCTCGCCGATGACTACGCCGACAACGGACGAACGTTTGCCATCTTGGCTGGACGCAGCGCACGACCAATTCACGACGCCATTCCATTACGACTGGCAGCAGCACTTCACCGCATTGTCTTGTCCGGTAGAGACGAACGCCTAGCTCGCCACTACCCCAGTGTCGGCGGAAAACCGGGGGCTGATTTCACCGCAGATTTCATTGCCTACATGCGCGACCATCTGGACGAAATAGACGTTGCGCTAACACAACAAGTACAGACAAATGAAGTGGGACGAAGCATTGTTCAACTCACTGTGAGCCACTGGCTCACATCACTTGGCATCACAGATTTTGATTATCTCGAGATTGGTGCAAGTGCTGGTCTCAACATGAACTTTGACAAGTACTACGCATGTTCTGGACAACTACGAATGGGCGATACATCGTCGAATGTTCGATTCATGGGTGATTGGTTCTCCCACACTCCTGACGTGCCCCGTGTTGGAGCACGGGTACATCGCAAGCGCGGAGTTGACATTTCTCCATTGGATGTCACAGAAACAGACGACGAAGTGCGATTGCTGTCGTTTTTGTGGCCCGACCAAAAGGCGCGAGTAGAGCGAACGAGAGCTGCGATTGCGATTGCAAAACAACATCCTCCGATGGTGGACACTGCATCGGCAGACGATTGGGTTCAGTCGCAGCTCAGTCGCCCACAAGAAAGAGCAACTGTTGTGTTTCATTCCATCGTGTGGCAATACCTCGGTGCAGGAACACAGAATCGATTGAGGGAAGCGTTACACGATGCTGGAACACGTGCGACACCCCGCACGCCTCTTCTCTGGGTTCGAATGGAACCCGCGGGTCCGGTAGCTGATGTTCAGGTCGACATGTGGGATGGAAGATCATCCGAGCCGCAACATTGGAGAGTGGCCGAAGTGGCTTATCACGGCCAGAGCCTCCGTTGGCTATCAGCCGATTAACTGAGTGCGTTTTTCACGATCTCTGGAATAGCAACAGGTCGTTGTGAATCTGGATCGATACTGACATACACAAACTCACCGACGAATCGACTCTCGCCGTTGACGGTGCCGTCTACTCGCACATCGAATGATGTGTTACCCCATCGTTGAACGCTGCATGCCATGTCAAAGACATCACCGAATTTCACGGGTGCGGTCCACGTGCCTGTTGTCTTCTTCAACATGAAATCAAATCCAATGGAATGGAGTGTTGAAGGGTCGTCTGTTTTGTCTAATTCAGTTTGTAGCGCAGCCCTGATCCAGACAGCAACGGCATCATCGCAAAATGCGAAATAGTTTGGATTCCACACAACACGTTGCATATCGCAGTCGCCGTAACGAACTCGATACGAATAGACGAAACTCATTTCATTCGCGCTTTCGCCTCGGCAATCGCACTGGATAGTCGTTGCTTCTGAACATCTGCTGCAAGTGGCCCAGCAGCCCCTGGCGATTGACGACGCTGCACCGCAACACCCGATTCAAACAATGCTGCGGCGTCTGCACCCAACTGTGGATGTGCACGAACAATGTCCACCATCGGCGTTGAGGAAGCAAGACTCTCGCGCACCACTGCCCCAACAACACCATGAGCCTGTCTGAAAGGCATTCCACGCTGTACAAGCCATTCAGCAAGATCGGTGGCCACCAATGCCTCAGCATCTGCTGCAGACAGCATTGCTTGTGCATTGAACGTAGCCGTGGAAATCATTCCGCTTAGCGCAATGAGTGCTCGACGTACTTGATCGACAGAGTCAAACAATGGCTCTTTGTCTTCTTGCAAATCGCGGTTGTAGGCCAAGGGAAGACCTTTCAACATGGCCAATACTCCTGTGAGATTGCCAATGAGACGACCTGCTTTGCCGCGAGCAAGTTCTGCGATGTCTGCATTTTTTTTCTGCGGCAACATTGATGAACCCGTGGCGTAGGCATCATCCAGCGATGCAAATCCAAATTCTGCACTCGTCCATAACACCCACTCTTCACCAATTCGGGAAAGATGAACACCAAGCAATGCGATTGCAAACAACACTTCTGCCACATAGTCGCGATCTGAAACTGCATCAAGAGAATTGGCAAACGTTGTAGCAAAACCCATCTTCTCTGCGCTGATTGCAGGATTAATTGGCAATGATGAACCCGCTAACGCACCAGCGCCCAATGGGGAAACATCGAGTCGCTCCAATGCATCGGCAAGACGATCTGCATCCCTCAATAACGACCACGCATGTGCACGCAAGTGATGCGACAACAAGACGGGTTGAGCATGTTGAACATGCGTATAGCCAGGCAGACGCAGTGCTGGAGATTGAGCATCTGCATCCTGTGCGCGACGTTCCAAGATGTCTACTAATTCAAGAACATGGCTACGAACTCGCGCCACTTCCCTCTTGGTCCACAAACGTAAATCGGTGGCGACTTGATCGTTTCGGCTGCGGGCGGTGTGAATACGCGCGCCAGCATCGCCAGCGATTTGCGTGACACGACGTTCGATTGCAGTGTGGATGTCTTCATCTGATGGTTCAAAAACAAACGAACCATTCAAGAATTCGGACTCCACTACATCAAGTGCAGATGCAATTGCCTCACCGTCATCGCTGGACAAGATTCCCACTTCAACGAGCATCGCGACATGAGCTCTTGATCCAGTGATGTCATCAGCCCACAGACGCTGGTCGAACGACAAGCTCTCGGTGTATGCCATGAGTTCCTCTGCAGGGCCTGATTCAAATCGTCCGTGCCACAACGCTGCGCCATCGGCAACATTCTTCTCAGTCATGAGATACGCCCTTCTTGCGAGGTATTCCACCGGTGGAGTCAGTAACACCAGACAGCGTTCTTAGTTCGTTTGCAAGTCCGCATCCACCGACAGATTCTGATGCAACACAGAAAATCGTGTCGTCACCAGCAACGGTTCCAAGCAGACCATCGAGTCCACTGCGGTCTAACGCAGATGCAACCACGTGAGCGCATCCAGGCGGCGTCCGCACCACAACGAGATTTCCACTTGATGTCACTTCTGCGACCCATTCGGCCATCACGCGGCGTAATTGATCGCTGGGAGCAATACGTGCGGGCGCGTATTCAGCAATTGCATATGCGGTGTCTCCACCAGGGATACGAATCTTGACGGCGCCAAGTTCTTCCAAATCGCGGGACAATGTTGCTTGCGTTGCTTCAATTCCATGGTCCTTCAACAGCTCCTGCAGTTGAGGCTGACTTGAAATGTCACGTTGCCCAATGAGGCGAGAAATCAGTTGTTGACGTTGCTGTTTTGTGCTCATGTCACTCTCCAATCACCCAAGCAATTGCACCGCGCGCAGCGGTGAGACGATGGTGGCCCTGCTGAATCACCAAACTCTGCGGACCATCGAAGACTTCTGCGGACACTTCTTCGCCACGATGCGCCGGCATGCAATGCATAAATTTCGCGCCGACAGCTGCATGATTCATGACATCTTGCGTGACGCAATACGGGGCAAACACTGCACGACGCGCAGCAGATTCATCTTCTTGGCCCATTGAGATCCATGTATCGGTATGGACAACATCAGCTCCGGTGACGGCACTAAGTGGATCACTAGATTGACGCACTGCGCCGCCAAGAGACTGCAGACGCTTCAATTCGGCGTCACTTGCGTTAAACCCAGCCGGACAACCGAAGGACATCGTGCCGCCCAATAGGCACACGGCTTCTGCAAGCGATCGTGCCACATTGTTGTAGTCACCAATCCATGCAACAGTCAGTGTTGACACTGGACCAACGTGTTCTTCCATTGTGAGGACATCTGCCAATGCTTGTAAAGGATGGGCTTCGTCACTCAACATGTTGATGACAGGAACAACCTCGCAGTCAGCCATACGAGTGATGACCGAATGAGAAAAAACTCGTGCCGCGAGTACGGCGTGATATCCAGCCATGATTCTTGTGATGTCTTCGACAGATTCACGAACATCAAATCCCACTTCTTCACCGCGGGTGTACACAGGGTGACCACCCAACTGCACCACGGCCATTTCCATTGAATGACGTGTCCGATTTGATGGCTTTTCAAAGATCAGCGCAGCACCGCGACCAGCAAGAGGCCGTACCGATGCCACAGCCGGGTCAAGCGAGAGATTCAAAATATTGCGAAGGGCGTCGGAGCCAAGAGATGCAATGTCCACTAAGTGCTTGTGCTTCATGACAACACCTTTCCAATCAACGCGAGAGCTTCATCGATTTCTTCATTGGAGACCGTGATAGGTGGAGCAAGGCGCACTGTTGTTGCATTCACTCCGTTAACGATGAGACCCATCTCCAAGAGCGCTGGTACCACGTCCTTTGTTTCGACACCTTCGACGAGTTGTGCACCAAGCAACAATCCACGACCGCGAACATGATCAACCTTTGGCAACTTAGATAACCCATCAATGAGACGTTGACCCTTTTCGCGAGCTAATCGCGTTGCATCAATGCGTGTCATTTCTTCGATGACCGCAAGAACAGCAGAGGTTGCCAATGCGGTACCGCTATACGTGGATCCGTGATCACCAGGAGCCATCACCGACGCAATGTCTTTACGCGCCCACAATGCACCAACTGGCATTCCGTTGCCCATTCCTTTGGCAAACGTCACTGCATCTGGCTGCACGCCTGCGTGTTGGAAACCGAACCACTCGCCCGTTCTGCAAAAACCAGTTTGAACTTCATCAATAATGAACAAGATTCCGCGGTCGTTACACAGTTTTTGAACAGCCTTCAAATAACCAACATCGGCCGGAATGACTCCACCCTCGCCTTGAATTGGTTCCAACATGACTGCAGAGACGGATGAATCCAGTACCTTCTCCAGCGATTCAATGTCTCCGTATTCGCAGTACCTGAAGCCATCTGGCATTGGCTGAAACGCCTCGTGTTTTGCTGGCTGACCGGTTAATGCAAGTGCGCCGAGGGTTCTGCCGTGGAAACTTCCGTATGCAGACACCATGACATGTCGTCCTCGGCCGCCGAATTTGCGCGCCAACTTGATGGCGGCCTCGTTTGCTTCGGCACCAGAGTTACAAAAGAAGACTTGACCCTCGCCTGCTCCGGCTTGCGCCATGAGTTCAGACAACTTCACAGCGGCGCGAGTTGCTGTGGTGTTGGCAAAGAAGTTCGACACATGAAGCAACGTTGAGGCCTGCTGTGAGATTGCTTGAGCGACTGCGTCATTTGCATGACCGAGCGAAACAACTGCGATGCCACTGAGGAAGTCGAGGTAGCGCTTTCCAGCGACATCCCACAATTCGGTTCCCTTGCCGCATTCAAACATGACTGCAGGTGGACCGAACACTGGAATGAACGGACAGAAGTTGTGACCCTGATTGATGTCTTGCGCCGTTGACGCAGACATGAATGCGTGACTCATGATGCTCCCCCTGTGATCATGGTTCCGACACCTTGATCTGTAAAAAGTTCCAACAACAAGACGTGTGCAATACGGCCATCAAGAATGTGTGCGCTCTTGACGCCACCACGCACGGCCTGCATGCAACTCTCAACTTTGGGAATCATGCCACCAGACACGGTTCCATCTGCGATGAGATCGTTTAGTTCGTTCACTGTGACGCGCTGAATCAAAGAGTCAGGATTATCGATTTGCGCGCGCAGCCCTGCAATGTCCGTGAGATAAATGATCTTCTCTGCGCCGAGGGCTTCTGCAATCGCACCAGCTGCCGTGTCGGCATTGATGTTGTAGGGCTGACCATGTGCATCAACACCCACCGTTGACACCACTGGCACGAAACCATCATCAAGAAGGCCTTGAATGACATGTGGTCGAACCTTCTCAATGTCACCAACAAACCCCAACGCTGGGCCGCGTGGCGTTACCTGCAATGTCCGACCATCTTCTCCCGACAAACCCACAGCAACATTTCCATGCGTGTTGATGGCACTCACGATGCGTGGATTGACATGACCGTTCAACACCATCTGCACCACTTCCATGGTTGCAGCATCTGTCACGCGCAACCCCTGAGAGAACGATGACTCAATGTTCAATCGCGACAACATGTCGTTGATTTGTGGCCCGCCGCCGTGCACAACAACAGGGCGAATCCCCACCGTGTGCATGAGAACAATATCTTCGGCAAACAATGCAAGTGCATCGTGGTCGGATGTTCCGGCAAGAGCGTTACCACCGTATTTCACAACAACGGTGCGCCCAGAGAAGCGGCGAATATAAGGAAGCGCCTCGACGAGAACGTTTGCTGTTGTCATTGAACTCATGGATACACCCCAACATTGCTGAGACCAGAGGACTCTGGAAGACCAAGCGCCACGTTCATTGATTGCACGGCGCCACCTGACGCACCTTTTGCAATGTTGTCAAGCGCGGCCAGCACCATGACATATCCGGTTCTCTCATCAAAACGTGCTGTGATGTGAACACAATTTGTTCCCAACGTTGCCTTGGTAGACGGAACCTGGGGACGGACAACAATGAACGGTTCGTCTTTATAAAAAGTGGCAATCGCCGCTAACAATGATGCAGTTGTTGGATTTCCACCGGCAGGACGTGCGTAACACGTGGCAAGAATTCCACGATTCATGGGTGCCAGGTGTGGAGTAAAGAGCACTTGTGCGCCAGTGACTTGCTCAATCTCTGGAGTGTGACGATGATCCAACAGCCCGTAAGCCGTGAAGTCTTCGTCAACTGTTGAAAACATTGATGAATGCTTTAATGCTCTGCCCGCACCACTGACACCTGATGCTGCATCCACAATGACGCCTTGCGAGTTAACGATTCCAGACCGCACTAACGGGGTGAGCGCAAGAGAGGCTGCTGTGACATAACAACCTGGAGTTGCAATCAGTTTCGCGTTCTTCAATTCGCTGCGATACAACTCAGGCAATCCGTACACGGCTGACGCCAACAACTCTGGCTGAGTGTGATCAAATCCGTACCACTGCGGATACAACGATGCATCTTTCAACCTGTACGCGGCGGACAAATCAATCACAGTGCCCACCTTCCCCACCAACTGCGGAGCAATCTCGAGCGCCGCCTCATGTGGCACTCCGAGAAAGACAACATCAAGTCCTGCGAAACGATCGGCCGAAAACTCTTCGAACACCAAGTTCGGATACGCCGCTGCCAACGAGGGATACAGCTGGCTGGCAAGTGTCCCCGCCTGGGAATCTCCTGTAGCCGTCACGACCTCCACCTGGGGGTGCTGGGCGCACAAACGAAGCAGTTCCGCCCCTGTGTAACCAGACGCTCCAATGATTCCGACTTTCACCATAGATGTATTACTATACGAAGTAGTGAATGATAATGCAATCATCCAGCCGGGCTCTGGGGCGCTTCTCGTGGCTCACCCCCTCATGGACGACCCCAACTTTGCTCGCACCGTTGTTCTGTTGATTGCCCACGATGAGGACGAGGGGTCAATGGGGGTCATCCTCAATCGACCAGACCACAGTGCCGACATCGACCCCGACTCTCCGCTCCAACGATGGATTCACTCCTCCGCTCCGCCCTATGCGCCCTTTCTCGGCGGGCCAGTGGAGTTGGCCAATTTTCTCTGCCTTCAAGAAGACATCACCGCCACCTCGAAAGTGACATCCGTGGACATCATGTCCGATATCCCGCGAGACGGATTTCAACATCGAGTCTTTCGCGGATATTCAGGCTGGGGTCCTGGTCAGCTATCTCACGAAATCAGGATTGGTGGATGGATTGTTGTGGCATCGCGTGAAGGCGATGCGTTTGATAGCGACGCAGACACATTATGGTCTCGCGTGTTGCAGCGCCAAACATCAGATGTTCGCAAGCTGGCGTCGTTTCCACACGACCCAACGCTGAACTAGCCGCGGAGTTTTCCGCCGACCTTCTCAACTGCCGCAACGCAATCTTGTTGCACGCTGGCGAGGATTGCATCTGTCAGTGTTCCGTTGACTTCTTGCAGACGTAAACGGAAGGCAAGGCTTCGCGTGTCGTCTGGGAGTCCCGCACCGCGATAGATGTCGAACAATTCAATCGATACCAACCGTTTGCCCGCTGCTTGACGAAGTGCTCGTTGCACATTTGTGGCAGGAACGTCTTCACTAACTACAAATGCAAGGTCTAGGTCACTAGACGGGAATCGATTGATGTCACGAGCCTGCACGGGCTTTGGATCCTCGGCAAGGACAGTGGACAAATCAACTTCAAGAATGCTGACACGACCATCAATACCCAGCGATTCAAGAACCATTGGGTCAATCTCTCCAACGACTCCAACAATCTTCTTTCCGCGCGCCAACGTTGCGGATCGAGTTGGATGCAGTCCCGCAGGAACTCGCGATTGATCAAGCTGAGCACCGATTGACAACGCATCACATATTGCATTCCACTGAGCGAGTGCAGTCTCTGCATCGCCTCCGGCAACAACAATTGCCAACTGCTCTGATTCATCTGGGAGTTGCGCGCCAGACGTTGGATACACGTGTCCGATTTCCCACAAACCGATTCGCGTCGCGCGATGCGTTTGGTTGTATCGCAACGCCTTCAAGAGACCAGGACGCAATGAGGTTCGAAGGATTGCCTCATCTGCCACCAATGGATTCGCCATGCGAAGCGCATTGTCTTCCGACAATCCAATGGCGGGTAAATCCCCAAACGCAAGGAATGGCGACGGCATGGCTTCATCCAACCCCAACCCCACCAACACACGCCGAAGGACACGACGACGCTGCTGGAACGTTGAGAGCCGTCCGTAGACCGCAGATTTGGGAACGGTCTTACCAATGTTCTCGTAACCAAAATGACGCGCAACTTCTTCAATGATGTCGACCGCTTCTGTGCAGTCTGGTCGCCATGTTGGAACTACAACCGACAACGTGTCCCCAGAGATTGACGGTGAGAAACCAATACCTTGAAGACTGTCGAGGATTTTCTGCTGCGGAACCTCGACTCCCAACAAGCCATTGAGATGAGTCAACGAAGTGTCGACTGCAGTTGGCTGAGGGCACGATGACGTTTGCACCAAGGTTGCACCTGTATGCAGAGTTGCGTGTGGACTTGTTTCACGCAAGATGGTGACAAAGCGTTCCGCCCCGCGGACCCAACCGTGCGGATCAACTCCACGTTCAAAACGAATGGACGCTTCAGAACGCAGTCCATGACGTTGTGCGGCAAATCGAATGGGGTCTGGTGCAAACCACGCGCTTTCCAATGCGAGCGTTGTTGTTGCATCGGTGATTTCGGAATGCAAATCGCCCATGACGCCGGCCAAGCCCACGCCGGTGTTCGTTGCGCCGTTACAGATCAACAAATCCTCTGGATGAAGTTGACGCGTTTGGTCATCAAGTGTCGTGAGGGTTTCTCCATCTTGGGCAAAACGAACTCGGAATGATGACACCACTGCGGCGTCATACGCATGGTTTGGTTGATTCAACTCCAGCATCACGAGGTTTGATGCGTCGACAACATTGTTGATGGAGCGCATTCCCAAATGAGCAAGTCGCGCCGCCACCCAACGAGGCGATGGACCAACGACAACATTGCTGAGATACGACAAAGAGAAAGATCCGCAATTCTCGGGCGCGTCAATCACGACCGGCAATGACGTGTCAGATCCGCGCTCGCCTGTCTCAATGCGTGGGCCGCGCAACTCAACACCAAAGTGAGTGGCCAAATCACGTGCAACTCCGAGGTGACCCCAACAGTCGGGGCGGTTACGAGTGAGATCTAAATCAAAAACAACATCGTGTTCGATTCCAAGTACATCGAACGGGCTAACGCCTAATTGAGAATCGCTAGGAAGAATCAACAATCCGCTTGATTCATCACTCATGCCGAGTTCTACCTCAGAGCACAACATGCCTTCTGAATCAATTCCGAGAATTCCGCGACGAGCGATTTCCATGCCGTTCGGCATGGTGGTTCCCAATGTGGCAAGAGGAACAACGTCGCCCTCTTTCATGTTGGTGGCACCACACCACACGTGGCGTTCTACCCCATCGCCTGCATCAACAAAACAACGCGTGACCTTGGCGGCATCGGGATGCTTCTCCATGCGCAGAATTCGTGCCGTGACAACTCCTGGTACGGGTGCACCAACAACAAGTGTCTCCTCCACAGCCAATCCCAATGAGTTGAGAGCAAGCGCGACTACTTCAGGATCAGATGGAATATCGGCCATCTCACGCAATATCGAAAGAAGAACTTTCATGAGAACTGCTCCGTGAAACGAATGTCATCTGAATACATGTCACGTAAGTCGTTCACGCCATGACGTTCTTTGGCCATGCGGTCGATACCGAAACCAAATGCAAATCCGCTCCACTCGGCCGGGTCTAAACCACCAGCGCGCAAGACATGTGGGTGCACCATTCCGCATCCACCTAACTCAATCCACGAGCCATCAGGACGTCGAATGTCGAACTCTGCACTTGGTTCGGTGAACGGGAAGTACGACGGGCGAAGTCGACTGGTGAAGCCTTCTCCAAAGAATGCCTTGGTGAATGCCTCAATGGTTCCCGCCAAGTCAGCGAATGTAATCCCACGGTCGATAACAAGACCTTCGATTTGATGGAACACCGGCATGTGCGTTGCATCGGGAGTCTCTTTACGGAATACACGACCTGGCATCACGGCATAAATCGGTGGAGGCCACTCTTGCATGACTCGAATTTGCACAGGAGATGTATGAGTGCGAAGAACGACGCTTCCCTCGACATCGCTCTCCACGAACAATGTGTCCCACATGCTGCGCGCTGGGTGACTAGGCGGCATGTTCAGTGCTTCAAAGTTGTAGAAGTCAGTCTCTACTTCTGGTCCTTCTGCAATTTGAAAGCCAAGACCAATAAACACATCTTCAAGTCGCTCGGTGGCTTGAGTGACTAAGTGCATGCGGCCACGACGTTGAGATGCACGAGCCGACATCGCAAACTCTGTCATGTCGACACGTTCTGCCGCCACCTGTTCAGCGAACTCTGCGGTTCTCAATTCGTGAAGACGAGCATCTGCAACTCGCTGCAATTCCGTGAGAGCGTCGTTCACCGCACTTCCCAACGCCTTACGCGCCTCGACATCGGAAACTTTGCCGAGAGACGCCTTCACCGAAGCTATGGCGCCCTTCTTGCCAGTCAGAGACGACATAGCGGAACGAAGTTCATCGGTGGACGCGACAGCACCAATGCTTGCAATTCCATCGGCTAACGCTTGAGCCAATTGCTGCATTTCGGGAGTTGATGAACCAGACATGACGTTGAAACGCTACTCCGAGTCCGATTGGTTTCTGTGGACGATTTCCATTACGAACCGTTGTTTCGGCAACGAGCCACGTGCATCGCAATGACGGTTCCGGCCATTGCCACATTCAAACTCTCAGAGCGACCCACGTGTTCAACAGTGACCCATGAATCAACATCGGCATCTGAGGGCAATCCATGTGCCTCGTTACCGAGGACAATTCCAATGAGTCCAGATAAATCTGCGTCGTAGACGGACTCAAGATGAGAGACGCCAAGTGAGTCGTGAGAGGTGGTTCCCAACAAACGGACTCCTGATTCGGAGAGAACATTCAATGTGTCAACCTGCCACACAGGCACATGAAACACAGCGCCAGCAGAAGCGCGCACGACCTTTGGTGACCATGGATCAACAGTGGATCCCACCAAGACAACACCTCGCGCGCCAGCCGCTTCTGCGGTACGCATCAGTGTTCCTAAGTTGCCCGGGTCTGACACTTCATGCAGTACCAACAACCAATCGTCGTTTGTAAAGGACATGGCACCAGCATCTGGAATTGCACACACCACAAGAATTCCTCGTGGCGATTCGGTGTCGCATACTGAATTAAATGTCTTTGCGTCTAACTCGTATGCATCAAGTGGCGCGACGTAACCGTCGTAGTCATCTCGAACATATTGTTCAAGAATTCGCATCCCACTGTTGACAGCTTCTTCAACGAGTGTTGGCCCTTCCACCACAAACTCGCCTTCGTCATAACGGAAACTGCGGCGCCCAATGAGGCGCCGCAGAGTCTGAACCCGAGGGTTCGAAGATGAAAGAGGTGTTCGGCTCAGGCCAATGCAGCCTTAGCAGAGTTCACCAATGATGTGAACGCTTCAGCATCGTGTACTGCGAGATCGGCCAAGATCTTGCGGTCGACTTCGATACCTGCAGCATTCAAACCTGCGATGAAGCGGCTGTACGAAATGTCGTTGAGGCGGCATGCAGCGTTGATGCGCTGAATCCATAAACGGCGGAACTCGCCCTTCTTTGCGCGGCGGTCGCGGAATGCGTACTGACCTGAGTGCAATACCTGTTCGTTTGCGGCGCGGAATGAACGGCTCTTATTGCCGTAGTAACCCTTGGCCTTTTCTAAAACTGCGCGGTGCTTCTTGCGAGCATGAACGGCTCTTTTGACGCGTGCCATGTGTTTCTCCTAACTCTCGATCTATCTCTTAGCGCTCACCGAGGAGGCGCTTGATTTTGCGGGCATCACCAGGGTGAACATCAACATCGCCTGCGAGGCGACGTGTACGAACGCTGGACTTCTTCTCAAAGAGGTGCTGACGGTTCGCCTGCTGACGGCGCAGTTTTCCTGAACCGGTCTTCTTGAACCGCTTTGCTGCGGT
>Ga0172373_10007029_pt1 | contig 14754 bp, 8 predicted proteins | sample Lak10m_2_FD_114546 | JGI IMG/M metagenome (GOLD analysis project Ga0172373, IMG submission 114546) | Freshwater microbial communities from Kabuno Bay, South-Kivu, Congo - kab_092012_10m | ecosystem: Environmental > Aquatic > Freshwater > Lake | place: Democratic Republic of the Congo: South-Kivu... | reverse complement strand
CCTGCTGAAGGATGGATTGAAGGGATGGTTTTTGGTTCATGCAGCCAAGTATATTCATACACATATACGTTTCCACAAAAAAAGGCCCACTTTCAGCCAAACGAAGAATTTTGTCTCACACCCATCTCATGCTCAAAGAGCCTCCAAATTTCAAACGATTCGCTGTTTGTAAAGTTCGAGAATTTGAAAAAGAAGCGGTAGGTAATGAAATCACTGGCGAGATGAGCCTTGGCGATTTGCCGCTGGTTCGCCGTTTGATGTTCTGCGTGGCTTAACTCGTAAGACTTCGAGATTCCGGCTCCCTCCTCCACCGTAAGCTTGAGTTTTGCGGCGGATGTGTCCAAAGGGTTGGCGTCAATGTTTACGAGTGACTCCTTGTGGGCGGGGTCGAAATATTTTTGAACCTCGGACTGGGTCTTCCCAGCACTTTCCAAGAAGGCATGGAGTGCCCAGAAGAGCGAGGATTTGCCCGAGCCATTTGCGCCGTAGAGAAGCAAATGGCGGCCATGCAAAGGCAAAGTGAAATCACGAAAAGCTTTGAAATTGCGTATTTCGATTCTCTGAAGTGCGCCCATACTAAACCTTCCCCTCCTTCTTAATGATGGCGAGCAAGTCTGGGCTATCCGCAGTGAGACGTAGGAGTTGGTTGCGGACGGGGTGGCTGGGGGCGTTGAGCGTGGCATGCAAGTCGGCGAGGTAGCCGCACTGCTCGTCGGCGCTGGCCTCGGGGGCGTAGGAGTCGAGGTGCCGGGCCACGGTGTCGTGGAAGAGCAGGTCGCGCTCCGCCATGTGCTCGCGGAAGTAGCTTTCCATCACGCAGGCGTCGATGAGGTCTTCGAGGAAGGCGGCGGTTCCGGGGCTGGTTCCGGCATCGGCTTTAGCAAACTGGATGAGGGGGACTAACCGCTCAAACAGGCTCACCTCGGCTGCGGTGGGTCTCTTGACTGGGATTTTGTCCACGAAGATTTTGCGAACTTCGTAGGTGTTGCCCATCAGCTCTGGGAAATTGTCTCGGAAGCAGCAGCGGAACAGGTGGGAGTTCAGGAACGCTGTCAGGTATGGCAGCGATTCGGTCTGCGATGTAATGATGAAGCCTTTGTCGTTTGTGAAGAAACCGTTCCTGTCGTCATAGTAAAACGGAAGAAACTTGGTCATGTTTGGATACATGATCTTTGGCCTGTTGAAATCTTCAACGTAGGCACAGTTGCGGAGGTTGGACCAATGCTCACCCTTGTCCTGGCGCTTACTGAGTTCCCTCTCGTAATTGCTGAGATGTCGCCAAAGCAATGGGCATTGTGCTTTCAGGTTCACGGGCGGGATTCCCGCTTCCTTAATCCCATTGTGCGAATTGATCATCCACGTCCCGTCCCAGTTCGGTGTGTATCGATCAACATAGCGTCCGCGCAGCAGTGGCACGAGGAAATCAGCGCAGCGAGGGTCTCCGGCGACAAAAGTGTCTCGCTGGTCCTTTGTCAGATAAAAGGCGTCGTTGAAGCCGGTCTTGATGCCGTAGTTGATTTGAATCTTCCACTTTTCGAGGGGCACGCCTTGGGCCTCGACCTTGATTTTGATGGCGTAACGTTCGGGTGGTAGGACAACCCACGGGCCGCCATCTAGGGCGTTAAGTGGGACGGCGTTACGGGCGAAGTAGTTCGCTGGATCGCTCATGGCAGCGGCGGTGTCGCTGGCGTAGCAACTCAGTGTGCGGTGGGCTGACGGCTGCTTGGCGAGTGAGGTGACGCAGGTGTAGGTGGTGGCGGCACCGAAGTTTTGCGCCATGCCGAAGTCGAGGACGGCGGTAGTGTTCACCTTAGCGGCAAGGAAGTCGCGCAGTTGTTCGCCATAACCGGCCCGCATCCATTTGTTGGAGGTGATGTAGCAAAGTTGGCCGTCTGAGCGGAGAAACTTGGCGCCCCGCTCGTAGAATAGGGCGTAGATGTCTGCCGTGGCGGCGTAGGTGGCGAATTTCTGCGCTTCCCACTTCGCTTTCTGTGCGGCGGGGAACTTTTGAATCTGAATGTAAGGCGGGTTGCCGATGACAATATCGAAGCCGTCCTTCAAGGAGCGTCCGAACATCCAATGCGGATCAAAGAAGTCGGCGGTGGATTGAGGATCGAAGGGGTCCCACTCGGCGAGGTGTTGCGCCTTTTTCGCAACTTCGGATCCTTTTTTCGCTCCCAATCCTTCTATAAGAGCATCGGCGAGCTTCATTCGAAGGGCATTGATTTTCCTCTGCAACGCGAGCTTCTGGTCGCGCCTTTGGATGGTGAAATGGCCATGGTAGGCGGCTTCGATTTCCTTTTCGATAGGGCCGACGTTGGTCTCATACAGGAAGTCTCTGTTATCAAGGTCTTGGATGGGCAATCCGATGAGGGTGTCAGCGGCGACGAACTTAGTTTCCAGATTCGGCAGCGGACGGATGCCGTGGTTTTCCTTTTTGTTGCGGTTGGTCTTCTGGTCGCAGACGAGGGAGATGAAGAAGCGGAGTTTGGTGATCTGGATGGCGATGGGTTGGATGTCCACGCCGTAGAGGCAGTTTTCGATGAGGTAGAGCTTGCGGCCGTAGTCGTCGTTGTTGTCGGCGAAGGCGCGTTCGAGTTCCTCGCGCATGGGGGCGGAGTCGAGCTTGGCGAGCTGGGTCAGCTTCCAGCGGTCGTTGGCGGGGTCGAGCTTGCCGAGAATATAGACGAGCTTGTGGAGGACGCCCATGGGGAAGGCGCCGGAGCCGCAGGCGGGGTCGAGGATTTTTACCTCATCAATGGCGGTGATGAGGGTGGCGACTTCGGCGGGGGTGAAGGCGTGCTCTTTCTCGGTGTAGGCGAAGAGGAGGTCGAGGCCGGCGCGGGCGTCGGCTTCCTTCATGCGGGCCTTGTCCACGAGAGCGCGGGTGAGGTGGGCTTTGAGGGACTCGTCCACCATGTAGTCCACGATGGGGCGCGGGGTGTAGAAGGAGCCGGTCTGCTTGCGGGCGGTGGTCTTGGTTTCTTCGTTGTAGGAGGCGAGGAGGTTTTCGAAGACTTTGCCGAGGAGTTCGGGGTCGAGGGCAATTTCCTGATCGATGGGGGTGTTCTCGACGATGGTGAACTTGTAGCGGTTCAGGATGGGGATGAGGCCGGTGACACGCTCGGCCTTGCGCTTCTTGTCGCCGTAGACTTCGGAGAGGTCGGCGGTCTCGCCGCTGTCGAAGAAGAGCCGGTCGGGGACGTGGGGGCGCTTCTTGGCGTTGCGGGAGAAGCCGTCGAGGTAGCGCTTTTTGTCGGTGCCGTCCTCGGTGCGGTCGAGGCACTCGAAGAGGCCGCCATTGAGGAAGGGGATGTCGGCGAAGAGGGCGAGGGCGTCCTCCTGCGAGACGGCGAAGAGGCTCTCGTAGCGGAAGAGGTTGTTGATGTCGTAGGTGGCGCGGTTTTTGGCGAAGCCCTCGTCGGTGGCGAAGAAGCGGTAGGGCTTGCCGTTGCCGTCCTTGCCCATGCGTTGGTTGAGCGTGGCGAAGAAGAGGTTTTGCAGGATGGCCTGATAGTAGGTGGAGCTGGTCTCGCTCTCGGGGTCGAAGCCTTTGAGCAGCTTGGCGAGGTCGGTGGGGTGGAAGAGTTTTTCGGGGATGAGGCTCTTTTCCTTGAGGAACCAGCAGAAGATGAGGCGGGTGAGCAGGCGGATGAGGCCGGTGGCGCGGCGCTTTTCGTCGTCGGGCTCGAGGTCGGCGGGAAACTCGACCTGCGGGAGTGCCCAGAAATACCAGTTCGACAGCTCCTTGTAGAAACGCTCGTTGAGCAACTCGACGTTGAAGATTTGCTCCCACGCGGCGTGGAGGGCGTCGAAGTCGGTGATGGGCTTCTTGTGCGGGTGGACGAGATTGGGCAGCGCAAGCGAGGCGAGGATGTCGAGGTGGCCGCGGTGGGGTTGGGCGAAGGTGATGTCCCGGATGAGGGTGACCTTTTCGAGGACGTCCTTGCTGTCGTCGAGTTTGTTCCGGCGGCGGTTGATGACGGCGATGGTGAGACGGTCGCCGTGTTTGAAAAACACCATGACGGGCGTGAGAAAGAGGCGGTTGATCTGCCGGACGATGGCGGAGAACTTGCCGCGGGCGTAATCGGCACCCTTCAACTCGATGGCGATGAAGATGTAGGACTTGAGCAGACCGCGCTGAACGGAGTCGTCGGTGAAGAGGCTGGATTCGCGGCTGAGTTCCTGGTCGGTGAGCTGGAAGAGGAGGTCGGCGGATTTCCACTCGGTAAAGAGGGCTTTGGCTTGGTCGAACGGGTGGCCGGTGGCGAAGTCGGCGAGGAAGTCCTGCGGCTTAGAGCCTGCGCCGACGAGGAACTTGTCGCTCTTGTAGCCGAGCTTGGCGAGAAGCTGGCGCGCGGCGTCCTTGAGCGGGAGGGTCTGGAAATTGGCGAGGGCGGATTTCATGGCTGTTCTTCGTTGTCTAATTCCCGCGAGAGTTCGAATTCCAATTCCTCAATCGAAGGCAGGCAGGTATCAAGGGGCTCGGGCAGAGCCCGGACGAGCTGGTAGTCGGCGACCCCGATGGGTTTATCGATGCCGGAGAGGGCGTACTCGGCCACGAGGCGGTTTTTGGTTTTGCAAAGCAGCAGGCCGATGGTGGGCTTGTCGTCCGGGGCTTTGATCTGGGCGTCCACCGCACTGAGGTAGAAGTTCAACTGTCCCGCATGCTCCGGTTTGAAGGGCTGGGCCTTGAGTTCCACGACCACGTAGCACTTGAGGCGGGTATGGTAGAAGAGGAGGTCCATGAAGAACTCATCCCCGGCCACTTCCAGCCGGAATTGTTTCCCGAGGAAGGCGAAGCCAGCTCCGAGTTCGAGGAGAAAACGCGTGATGTGGCGGACGAGGGCGTTTTCGATGTCGCGCTCGTGAGCATCGTCGCCGAGCCCGAGGAAATCGAAGTGGTATGGATCCTTGAGGATTTGCGCAGCCAGACCGGCTTGTGGAATCGGGAGGCGCTGGTCGAAATTGCTGACAGCGGCACCCTGGCGAAGGTGAAGCTGGTTTTTGATTTGGATGGCGAGGGTATCGCGGGGCCAGGAGGCGGAGATGGCCTCACGAGCATACCATTCGCGCAAATCCGGCGATTTCAGCTTCGTCAGCAGGGTAACGATGTGGAACCACGGCAATTGGTCGGCAATGGGCTGACTTAATTGTGCACCAGACTGCTGCACACCCAAGAGGGCTGATTGTGCAGCAGTCTGCTGCACAAATTGGCGGACTGGGCATTGCTCGGCGAAAAGCCTCATGTAGAGGAGGTTGCGAACCGACAGTCCTTTCATGCTGGGAAATGCTGCGCGGAGATCAGCCGAGAGGTGATGGATCACTTTAGCGCCCCATCCTTCGCGACCTTGGCGTTCCAGAATGTCGCGCCCAAGGTCATGGTAGAGGCGGATCTGCTCCTCATTGGCGGAAAGGAGGGCGCGCTGACGGGCACCGGCAATGCGCTGCTTCACGCTGGTAAGCCAGGCAGCGTAATCGGATGGAAGGCTGGGGGCACTTCCGCTCATGATGAGCCCTCCTTGATGACGAGCCAGGTGACGAGTTCCAGGTCAGTCTTTTCGTGGACCTGCTCCTGGGCGTTGGGGAGGATAAAACCGCGCCCGGACTGGAGGCCGGAGGCGGCGCGCTTGCGGAAGGTGGCGGCGAGGGAGTCCACGGCCCTTTGTAGGAGCCCATCATATGCTTTCATGTCGCTGCCGTCCTGGGTCTGCTGGTCGAAGAGATTACAAATGTGAGCGTAGGCTTCCGCTTTCCCCGAACATAGGATGCGGTAGATATCGAGAATCTGCTTCGGGTGCGCAAAGCCGAAGCGGACGTTCCCGTCGTCGAGGACGTAAACGAGAAAGTAGGGATGGAGCGGATTGATGGACTCCCTCGGCGTGGTTGTGGCATCGGTGCCGCCCCCGCGCGATGCCTCCAGCCGGAAGCAGAAGATGACGCCGGGGCCGATGACCTTGTAGTCCGTGTGCGGTGGCACGCAGGTGTAGAGGCCGAAGGGTGCCGCTTCAAGAATGGCTTTGTTGGCTTCAATGTATTTCAGAAGTTCGAGCCGAAAATCGTCGAGAGTAAACTCGGTGAGGGAGACACTCTCGCCGAGGTCTTCGATATCGAGGACTTCGTCCTTGAGCCGGAGGAGCTGCTTGTCGCGATAGCGGAGGTCTTGAGAGATGAGATCCTCGATTTCATCGTTCTTGAGGACGTTGTCCTCGAAGGTGGCGGAGAGATCCACGAGGGCCATACGGGCTTCGACGCGGTTCTTGAGGTTAATGTATTTGTTGAGGTCCTCGGTCGGCCAGAAATTGACGAGGTGGACCGCCGAGTTGAGGCTGCCGATACGGTCGATACGACCAAAGCGCTGGATGATGCGGACGGGATTCCAGTGGATGTCGTAATTGATGAGGGTGTCGCAGTCCTGAAGGTTCTGGCCTTCGCTGATGCAGTCGGTGGCGATGAGGAGGTTGATCTCCCCCTGTTGCGGCATGGAAGGAATCTTAGCTCGGTGTTTGGCTCGCGGGCAAAAGTTGGTGAGTATTTGATCGTAAGCACAATTTCCGAAGGTGGTGCGAGTGCCACCGCCTCCGCAGACCAAGGCCATGTGGATACCAAGGTTCTTGGTGGCCCATTCGAGGAGCGATTCGTAGAGATAAGCGGCGGTGTCGGCGAACGCGGTGAAGACGAGCAGTTTCCGGTTCGGCTCACCGAGCTTATTGGTGGTTGGCTTAGCGATCTTGGCGGCGATGAGCCTTTTAAGTTCGGCGAGCTTCGCGTCGGTGTCGGGCGTGACGTCCTGCGCGGCGTTAAACAGGATTTGGAGCTGGTCCTTGTCGCGCTTGAGATCCTTGAGCCAGCCGTGGTCACCGTCGAGCCGGAGGTGCTTCAATCGGAACCTCAGCTTCCCGCCGACCTGCGCGGCATCTTCAAGCTCTTCGTCGTGGCCAGGGTCATCCAGCTCCAGTTCCAGCTCTTGGTCTTCCGGATTCTTCGTAGGCAAGGCCTGGAAGTTTCGGATCTTCGTTTCCAACCCTTCGATCTTCGTAATGGTGCGCTCCATGGTGATCTCGAAGGATTTTACCGAGCTTTCAAGCCGCTTGAGAAAGTTCACTTTCATCATGCCGATGAGGAACTTTTCGCGGTCGGCTTGGGTGAAAGGGTCGCGGGTGGGAGTTTGGTAGAGCGATTTAAACTCTTCTTTTACATACTTGGACGGGTTGAACAACGAGAGTTTGTAGGCGGCGATTTCGTCGTTCAGCTTGTCGTAAGAGAGAAATCGACCGCGCAGGTCGATCTCGGGATAAATGGAGACAGGTCTCTCCCGCTTCGGGAACCCGCCGAGCTGGGCGAGCGTAGGTTTGTAGTATTTTTGAATGTGCTTTCGGGATCGAGCAATCGTGAGTTCGTCGAGAAGTTTGAAGAACGCGGCGCTGAGCTTCTCCAACAGTTCAACCGTTTTGCGCTCGGCGCTCGGCTTCTTCGCCCAGATAGAGAATACCTTTTGCGCTGTAGTGAGCGTCTCCTTCAGGCTCCCGATGCCGAGCGACTCTGCAAAGGCATCGTCGCGGTTCTCGGTCAGGAAATAGATTTGGTTGCGGAGGTCTTTGAGGTCGTTGTTCACCGGTGTGGCGGAGAGCAACAGAACCTTAGTGCGGACCCCAGATTGTATGATGTCCTCCATGAGCCTCTGATAACGGCTCCTGCGGATGATGTTACCCTCGTCATCCCGCCTGCCGGGGGTGTTGTTGCGAAAGTTGTGCGATTCGTCGATGACGATGAGATCGTAGTTGCCCCAGTTGAGAGTTGCCAAATTGATGTCGCCGGAGCTACCCGTCTCGCGGCTGAGGTCGGTATGGGACACGACGTCGTAGCGGAAGCGGTCTGAGGTGAAGGGATTGAGCAGGCTGTTTGCTTTGTAAACCGTCCAGTTGTCTCGGAGCCTTTTCGGGCATATTACGAGGACCCGCTCATTCTTCAGCTCGAAGTATTTCGTGATGGCGAGCGCCTCGTAAGTTTTTCCCAACCCAACGCTGTCGGCGATGATGCAGCCGTTGTGCCGGAGGATTTTGTTAATGGCCCCTTTGACCCCGTCCTTCTGGAAGTCAAATAGCGCCTTCCATATCTCGGTTTCGAAGAGGCTGGTCTTGCCTAGGTCCGCGTCCGTCTTGCCAACATCGCCAAGGAACTTTTCAAAGATGTGGTAGAGCGTCTTGTAGTAGATGAACTCTGGCGTGTTGTTTTCGTAGAGTTGCTTGAGGTAGTTGAGAACGTCCTGCTTAACGTCTTTCACCAATGTCTCGTTGCCCCAAAGCTCATCGAACCATTGCTTGAGTTCCTGACGGTCCCGGTTGCCATCGACTATGAGATTTAGCTCGATGTTGTTGCCGGTATTTCCAAGGCCGAGGCCGCGCACGGTGAAGTTCGAACTGCCGAGGATGGCGTCTTCCACGCCAGCGGTGGCGACGTGATACATTTTTCCGTGAAGGAGGTTGGATTGTTTGATGGTCTTGATGTCCACCTTGCGATCAATCCAGGCGGCGCACTCTTTGGCGACGCGCTTCTGCTGGAGCTTGTTGGAGAGTTCCAAGCCGTCGGCGTTGATCATGAAACTCTTTTTGTCGGTCTTGCTCGGATCCAGGCGGTTGACGAACGAAGGTTCCCCGAAAAGAAAGTCGAGGTGTTCGATAGCTTCCAATTCTTCTTTGAGCGCGTCGTAGGCGTAGATGGTGAAGTAGGCCGAGACAAAAGACAGCCAGGAGCCAGGCTGGGCTTTTGCGCGGAGAAAATCGGCGACGGTTCCCCGAGTGTGGTTGTCCCGCAGCCCGGAATGGTTGATCGGGGTGGGCATTTAGTTCAATGAAACGAATTCCTTCAGCGGGATGCTGTTAAGAAGGTTTGAGGGCATAGGCTGTTTCGTGGGGGCAATCCAGTGCATGGCATGTCAGTGAGTGTATTCTGGTCGCTGCCAAACGCAAACCTCAAGGTTGTTGGGGCCGAACAATAACGATGAGTATGAACTAGTTGCATTGTCATCCCACCTTGTCGGAGGAACCCCAGAAAAGGGGTCCGACTATCCGACCCCGTCACTTCCCCAACGCTCGATCGGAAGCTCCTGCTGAGTAAGTATCATTCAAAAAAGGGGAGGTAATCACGCAAGCCACCCCAAATCGCGCCCCCTCCCCCGGCAGGGCATGGGTACGGTCAGGCCAGAAAAAGGAATCCTTTGTCGCGAAGAGGATCAAGACCGCAAGATGGCAGCATCGTTCTCCTCGGGTGTCGCTCTCCTTGCAAGCACCCCGTCCCGGTCTAACCGTTCGAACGGGCTCGGCTGGTTTGCACCGGTAACGAGACGATCTTTTGATCCTCCGGCGGCATGATGTTAAAGAACTCCTGGGCCGTCTCCTTGTCCATCAAGCTGCGATAGTGAGTGAACAGGACGGCATCGCTCCCCTGCCCCAACTGATTACAGGTCAACGACGCGTTGTCGTGCATCGCGTAATGGCAGGACGCGAAGGTGTGGCGGCACCCGTTGTGCATCCATTTCTTTAGGTTCGCTTCCGAACATAGTTTCTCCCAGCGACGTCGGCTGTCGGACGGCAGCACCGGGCCAGATTCCTTGACGCCAAACGCATGCAGCCAAGCGATGGCATTGGCGGTCAAGGTCACATTCCGAATACGACGCTTCTTCGCGACCTCGGGTCCGATCGTCACCATCTGCCGATTCAGCTTCACCGCAGACCAGTCCAGACGGTTCAACTCCTCAGATCGAATTCCCGCGAACAATCCGAGAGCCAGAGCCGGACCAAGCTCAAGCCCTGGTTGGGCAAGCGCCGCGACCAGCAAGCGCCGACAATCGGCGACGCTGAAAATCTCCGGCGAACGTTCGCCCACCCGGGGCTTGTCCACACCGGCGACGGGATTGGCGGCACCATAATTCTTCACCTGACAGAACTTGAAAAACCCATGCAACACCATCCACTCGTTCAACCGGGTTTGACTGCTCCACCCTGGCACGTCGAGATGCTCCTGGATGATCGGAGGAAAGATCGCGTTCACCCGCTTTGCCCCGTGCGCTAGGGCGAACCGATTCAGCCGCGCTTCCAGATCGCCCAAACTGCGCTGGCGAAGGTTCTTTGTTCGTTTAAGCCGAAGATATTCGTCGAGAGCCTGATCGACGGTGCGCTCGCCGCCAGCAGGCCGAGCGTGTTGGAGGTAGAAGTCCACGGCGGTCGTGAGGGACACATTCAGGGGGGTCAAGAGGTCGAAGCATTTCTGCGCCTCGACTCGCTGTCCATCCGTTAAACCGAAAGCCGCCCTCCCATGCCGCTCCCGCTGCGCGGCCATCTGCGCGGCATAACCCTTGGCATGATCCAGAGTGGTGAACTGCTTGAGGACCCGGGTGCCGGTGATACTCTCGGGCACTTCCACCCGGTAATAGACCCCCTCGCCTGATTTCCTCGGAAGCTCACGGATCCCGATCCCGTCTACCCGATGCACAGGTGTGCGCTCGCGCTTGACCGTTTTGACGCGCCCATCCGCGTCGGTCTTCTTCCGGATGATGGACTTCTTGGTCTTGAGCCAGGAACTTTTTGAGTCTTTTGACGACGGTTGCTCGTTCTCCTGCGTCGGGTTGCTCATGGGTGCGCATCCTTGCAAAGGAAGGTCCGATTAGCGAGTTAAAATGGTAGAAACGTGATGACCAAGATACAAATATCCTTTTAATACGAATCGGATCTCGGTTTCGTAAACCGTAGGTCGTGAGTTCAATCCTCACCATTGGCTCCACTTCAGATGGCCCAAATCCCTCTCCAGAGTGGAAGCGGCGCCCCGCCGCTTTTTCCCTTAGCCTCCTGATCCAAGCGGCGGGACGCCGCTTGCTCCTTTATCACCTCGGCTATCCGATGGTGTTCGCAAACCTCGCGAAGATCGAACATTGCAGGGACTCAAACACGAAGACGACAAGGGCGACGCCTATCAATTGGCATAGCGGCGGCGGCGCGACGCGCTGCTGCCAAATCTGCCGAGCAGGAAGTTGAACGAGGCGGCGGAAGAACTACTAATCTGAAACGTTTTAGTATTCAATTGCACATCAGGGAGGAAACAAAAGGACGAGCCATTAGTTAGAACTCGGCTGTTTCATCAACGTCTTCCAAGCCAATTTCCCGTTGCCAACGCGGGTGATTCGACCAAGAGCTTGCGCCGTTCGTCCTGAATACCCGCGTGAACCGTTTGAAGGCGTTGTCGACTTGATGGCGTTCATGCCATACTTCGTCCCAGACGCATGAGCCGTTTGTTGGGCATTGTTCTGGTTCTGCTGGCCTTCCTCGTTCCCGTGGAAGCGAGACTGGCTTCCACGAGTGAAACCACGACGGACACAAGAAGCCACAACCCATAGTCCAGAAAGGACGAAACCACCGTGGGCGTGCCATTGACCGTTCCGCATGAGCCGTAATAATCCAGAAGAGTTTTTATCGCGAAGGCGCGCAGGGCCAGAGGCGCAGATGAATTGATTCTATTCCCACAGAGTGTACGCCTCACTAGTTGGTGTGGAACCATCCTACAGCGGCTGGAGATTCCCTTGTCCCGCCTTGCGTCTTTGCTCCTCTCCGTCTCCGCGTTGGATTCTTACCGCATAGTTACGGATGAGCGGCGGTGGTTTTTGGATGTTCACAGTCGAGCGCAATGCATAAACTGCCAGCCATGCCCTCGTCACCCTGCACCCCGCAAACCTCGTCGGTTGTCCCGGCGTCGGAGTCTTCTGAGCGCGAGTCGATTGGGTTGATTGGGCTGGGTCTCATGGGCAGCGCGATGGCGGAACGTTTCTTGGCACGCGGGTTCCAAGTGCTCGGCTTCGACATCAACCCCGCATGTCAGGCCGTCTTGGTCGCTCAAGGTGGAAAAGCTGCGGACGGTGTGGCGCAGTTGGCCGCCTCGTGCCGACGAATCATTCTCAGTCTGCCCAACAGCGAGGCCCTCGAAACGGTGGCCGATCAACTGGAACCGAATCTTCGTCCCGGCCAGATGATCATCGATACGACGACCGGTCGCCCAGAAACCGCCCTCGCAACCGCACGCCGGCTAGCTGGGCGCGGGGTGCATTATGTGGAGGCGATGATTTCTGGGAACAGTAGCCAAGTCCGAACGGGCGAGGTGCTGATCATCGTGGGCGGAGCCGCCGAAGCGATCGCCCAGTGCGACGATCTGTTCGCGTGTTTCGCGAGGAAGCTTCATCACGTCGGCGACTGGGGCAGTGCGTCCAAGTTGAAACTGGTGAGCAATCTGGTTTTGGGATTGAACCGGGCCGTGCTGGCCGAAGGGTTGGCTTTCGCCGAGAAGCTGGGGCTCAAACCGATACAAACGCTTGCCGTGCTCCGCGACAGCATGGGCTACTCGCGGGTGATGGACACAAAGGGCGACAAGATGGTCACTGGAGACTTCGAACCGCAAGCCCGGCTCTCGCAGCACTTGAAGGATGTAGGTTTGATCCTGAGCGCGGCCGAGGCCAGCCACGCGCGAACTCCTCTGAGCGAGGTTCACGCCGGGTTGCTGCAAGAAGCGGAGTCAAAGGGACTCGGCGCACTGGACAACAGCGCCATCATCCGAGTGTTCAAACGAGAAACGTAAACGCGCATGGCTACCTCCATCACCCAGCTGTACTTCAACGAACCCTCACCGCAGGCGCGCCGGCTCTTGTGGCTTGTGTCGGACTGCGTTGAACTGCAGCAATACCGCTTAAGAACCCAGTTGTGACCCCCTCGCTCTCAAGATCCGCACGCTACGTCGTGCTGTTTACGGCCATCGGCGGGCTGCTTTTCGACGGCGTCGAGCTGGGCCTGATGCCCGTGGCATCCCTTTCCGTGTCGCAGAGCCTGCTTGGAGGAGCATTCACGCCGGCGCTCGGCGGGGATTGGTTCGCGCGCTTCACCGCAGCGCTGATGCTGGGTGCGGCGGTTGGGGGTGTTTTCCTGGGCAGTCTTGGAGATCGGGTTGGCCGCACGCGGGCACTGGGAGTGAGTGTTCTGTTCTACTCCGTGTTCGCGGGGTTGGGAGCGTTTGTCAAAACGCAGGAGCAGATGCTCGTGCTGCGTTTCATGGTCGGCCTGGGCGTGGGTGGCGTATGGCCAAACGCCGTGGCGCTCGCGGCAGAGTGTTGGCCGGACAAGTCGCGCCCGATCATCGCCGGGTTGATGGGTGCAGCCTTGAACGGCGGGATTCTCATGCTCTCGCAGATCGCGAGGACCTGGCACATCACCCCAGAATCGTGGCGCTGGATCTTTCAACTCGCCGCCGCACCCGCTCTGCTTGGCCTATTGGCGCTGACCCTGATCCCTGAATCGCCTCTTTGGCTGGCCACACGCGGCGGCCGACCCAACCCCGGGAGCCCTGGCATCCCTGCCGACGAGTTGCCCAAGCAAACTCCCACCCGCAATGATGCCGGCGCTTCCAGCAGCCTGCGCGACCTCTTCCGCCCTCCCCTGCTCCGCCTCACGCTCATCGGCATCTTGATCGGTTCCATCCCCATGGTCGGCGCGTGGGCGGCGAGCAAATGGATGATTCCCTGGGCGGATAAAGTCGGCGGCGCGACCGAGGCCGGCTACAAGGCCATCACTCAAGGCTGGTGGGCGCTGGGCGCGGTGCTGGGCAGTTTCTTCGGAGCGCAAATTGCCGCTTGGCTCGGCCGACGCCGCGCCTACGCCATCATCAGCGCCGCCACCACGATCCTCACATCCTTGATGTTTCTCGGCACCGCACCGCTCCAAAAGTCGTTCCTGCCGATCGTCTTCGCGCAGGGCTTCGTCGCCACACTGTTCTTCGGCTGGCTGCCGCTGTATCTGCCAGAGCTGTTTCCCACTCGGGTCCGTGCGGCCGGGAGCGGGATTGCCTACAATGTCGGCCGCTTCGCGACCGCGCTCGGCGTGCTGGCTACGGGTGCGCTCTTCACGGCCATGGGAGGTTCGTATCCCAAAGTCGGTGCAACCTGCGGGCTCATCTATCTCCTCGGCCTCATCGTGATCTGGTGGGCGCCGGACACCACCAGCAAAACACTCGACGCATGAATCACCCCCTGAAGGTTGCAGAGTCGAAACGTAGAAGCCTGCGCGTCGCCGCAGTCCAGATGATCTTCGCCGACTCCATCGCCGACAATCTGGAGAAGATCGAGCACGCAGCCACCCAAGCGGCGGCGGACGGGGCCGATGCCGTGCTTTTTCCGGAATGTGCCACCACCGGCTACGCGTGTGACTTTGGTGCACTAAAGCCCGCTGTGCTCCGTCAAACCCTCCGTTCCGTGGCGGCCGTTGCCGCCAGGCTTGGGGTCAATCTTCTGGTCGGTAGCCCGATCTTCGCCGGACGAAGGCTCTTCAACGCGCTGGTGGTCTTCGACCGACGCGGTCGGTTGGTCCACGCCTACGCCAAGTGCCAACTCGTGGAAGCGGATCGCCAGTGGTTCACCCCCGGCAATGGTCTCTCCCTGTTCTCGCTCGATGGCGTTCCAGCGACGGCCATCATCTGCCACGAGCGTCGCTATCCCGAACTGGTCCGACTGCCCGTCATGGCCGGTGCCCAGATCCTGTTTCATCCGAACGCCGGGATGGATCCCCTCGCTGTATCCCGAGCCAAACGCCGTGGTCGGGACGGCATCCCCGTGCGAGCCTTCGAGAACGCCATTCATTACGTATTTGCAAACTCGGTAGGCCCGCAAGGCGACGGCAAGTGGTCCGCTGGTGATTCAAAGATCGTCGCACCGAACGGATCATTCCT
>Ga0172373_10007027_pt1 | contig 14755 bp, 12 predicted proteins | sample Lak10m_2_FD_114546 | JGI IMG/M metagenome (GOLD analysis project Ga0172373, IMG submission 114546) | Freshwater microbial communities from Kabuno Bay, South-Kivu, Congo - kab_092012_10m | ecosystem: Environmental > Aquatic > Freshwater > Lake | place: Democratic Republic of the Congo... | reverse complement strand
GACGTAGAAATTATTTGCACCACAAAATATAATTTGTTTGCTGAAAAAATAATTTTAGTTTCTAACTGATGAGGAAAATATGAAGAAATATTTATTAAGTTTTTTGCTGATAGGTTCTTTGCTATTTGCCCAGGGTTCAGCCGGTCAATCAGCAAAATTTGAGTACCGGTCTTTGATTGATATCCCGACTGCCGGCATTCTTGAAAAAGGATTTGTCGGTATCTCGATGGATTTAATGCCGCTTGGGACAGTGGTTTCAAAAATTGAAGTCGGTGTGTTTGATAATTTCTCATTCGGAATTTCATACGGAGGCGCAAATATTTTAGGAACCGGCGCAATAAAATGGTATAATCTTCCCGGCGTCAATGCTCGTGTGCGTGTGATGGATGAAACAAATCAATATCCGGCTTTAACAATTGGTTTCGATTCACAGGGGAAAGGTGAATTTCTGAAATCAACAAACCGATACATGATAAAATCACCAGGTTTTTTTCTTGCTGCAGCAAAAAACTTTGAATTCTGGGGATTTTTATCAGTCCATGGTGTAATTAATTATTCTCTTGAACGGGATGACAACGATAAAGATATTAATCTCGGATTGGGAGTTGAAAAAACTATTGGTGATAAAATATCTGTTATGATGGAATATGATTTTGCTGTCAATGATAACAATACAATTTCCTTTGGTGATGGTTCCGGGTATTTGAATTTTGGTGCTTGCTGGACAATTGGGCAAGGATTTACTCTTGGGTTTAATCTCAGGGATCTGCTTGATAATAAAAAAGTTTACAGCGCAAAAGCAGATCGTGGAATTTTCCTTGAATATGTAAAAGCTATCTTTTAGTGTACATTTGGTTGAACAGTATATACAATAAACTAAACAGTTTTTGGTAATTTTTTTTGAAAGGCTTAAAATTTTTGATCTTTAAGCCTTTTTTCTTTTCTACTAAAGGCATAAATTTTGTCTGTAGTATAAAAAATCGGAGTCTAAAATGAAAAGTAAATATTTGATTTTAATTTTCTCACTTTCCATCGGAATATCAGGCTGCTACACTCAATTGGCTACATACGATTATGATGATGAATATACTTCGAATAATTCTGAGTACAATCCTGATTCAGGATATAAAGAAAATTATAGTGAAAATTATCCCGATAATTATTCTGCTGATACTAATTACTCCAAGGAAAGATATACAGGGGAATATGAGAGTAGTGAGTATCGTGAAGATGAAGATCAAACCGTTATAAACAATTATTATTATGATGGCGGGCGCTCGTATCGAAGATATTATTGGGGGTATTATCCTTCAACAAGTTGGACAGCCGGTATTTATTTTTATGATCCATTTTATGATCCTTGGTTTGATCCATACTGGTTCCCTGGGACGTGTCTTGTAAGTCCATACTATTATTATCCATCGTATTATTGGGGCTGGGATTATCCATATTATTACTCCTATTCGGATTATGATAATAATTATTATAAATATAGAACTCACAGTTCCCGATTAAGAAACAATGATGGTTCGCGAGGTTCATTGGCTGGAATTCGAAACTCCGGTAGCAGGACTTCATCTCTTCGTGAGCCAATAACTAATCAAAGAAGCGCAGCTGACGTTAATTCTGGCAGAACTAGCAGAAACTATAACTTACCAAACAATTCAGCAGTAAGAAATTCTGTTAATTCAAATCGAACTGAGGGAAGACAACGTGGAGTTGAAATTTATACACGAGATGCAGAAAAAGTTAAAGATATTAGAAATGATGAAGTTAAATCCAGAAATTCAGATTCTTATCGCGAAGAAATTCAAAAAGAAAATCAACAACGAAAAAGCAATGAGAATAATTCTTCGGGTTATAAAATCAAAGATGAATCAAATTACAGAAACGAATCCGAACGAGTAAAATCTAGAAGCCAAGTCGAACAATCTGAACGAAGCAGAAGTGCTACGAGAGAAAGATCATCTGAACAACCTTCACGGCCAACATATTCAGAACCGAGAAGTAGTGAAAGAGCAAGTACCCCAAGTTATTCACCGCCGCGTTCCAGTAGCCCAAGCAGAGAGAGTTCCGGAAGTTCACGAAACAGCAGCAGCAACCGTAGTGGCAAAAGCAGACGATAGGAGGAATTAATTATGAAAAAATTTTTGTTGATTTTATTATTGCCAATTTTTTTAAATGCACAGAATTTCAATGATGCTTTGAGGTTATCCGATTTAAACCCATTAGTTTCTGCAAAATCATTAGCTCTTTCTAATTCTAATGCTGCAATTGTTAGTGATTACAGTGCAGTCATTTTGAATCCAGCGGGATTGGGTCTGATAAAAAAATCTATGTTGACTGGTGGATATAATTTTTCATCGTTTTCCAATAATGCACGTCTCTTTGGGAATAAATTAAACTATACAACCACTGAAAATAATTTTAATAATATTGGTTATGTTTATTCTTTCCCAACAAATCGTGGAAGTTTGGTTGTTGCTGTTGGTTATCAACAACTTCAAGATTTTAATTCATCACTTAAGTTTGATGGATTTAATAAGAACAGTTCGATGATAAATAATCTCTCTAATCAGAATGATGATTTACCTTATGATTTGGGTTTGAGTTTTGGTGTATTTAATAATTCAGGAAATTATTTGTTTGATTCTACAATTATTACCGGTGGATTAAACCAAAGCGGAACAATAATCGAAAAAGGAAATCTATCAGCATTTAATTTATCCGGGGCAGTAGAAATAGGGAAAAATTTATTTCTTGGAGGCACGCTGAATATCTATACAGGAAGCTACACAAAAGAGAGAGATTTTTTCGAAGATGATGTAAATAAAAATTATCAGGGTGAAACTTCACCCGGAATCGCAAGTAATGATTTCCAAACTTTTTATTTCAATGATGTACTCGATTGGGAAATGAACGGTGTCGATTTACGATTGGGCTTGCTTTATAAACTCAACAATAATATCTCTGTTGGGGCGATGATAAAATCTCCGGCAGTTTTCACAGTAAAAGAAAAATATTCGGTTCACGGTGAATCTTATTTTGGAAGTAATGTTGGTTATTCCGTTGATTATCCAACAAGCAAAATTGAATATGATATTACGACGCCTATGGAAATGTCCTTAGCCGGTTCATTTAGATTCCTTGGGGCTTCTTTTACTACAATGGTGAATTATATCGATTATACTCAAATGGAATTTTCTGATGGATTATCAGTTTCTTTGCGTTCAAGGAATAATAAGGATATAAAAGAGCTATTTCGTTCGGGCACTAATTATGCTGTTGGTCTTGAGTATAAAATCCCATTTACCGGTTTATTTGGTAGAATAGGCTATGCGTATCGCCCATCGCCGTTTAATGGTGATCCGAAATCATTTGACAGAAAATATTTGAGTTACGGTCTTGGATTTTTAGCAGCAAATGTTCTTAAGATTGATTTTGGTTACCAGCATGGATGGTGGGAAACATTTGGTGATAACTATGGAGTAAATCAATCACGCACATATCAAACTATTGATTCCAATACATACTTGATTTCTCTTTCATATTTTATTGACTAATCAAGTTTCAATTGATTTAATTTTGAATGCACCTTAAGTTTACAGGTGCATTTTTATTTTAGGAGGGAAACATCGAAGGTATAATTACAAGAATTGAAAGCAAAGATTTTTATGTGCTTTCCGGAAACGAAAATTATCGTTGTAATTTGCCCGGGAAATTCAAAAAAGAATTTGGGCTGAAAAAAGATAAGACTTTTATTCTTGATGTTGCAGTAGTTGGTGACCGAGTTGATTTTCAATTAGATAAAACCGGTACAGGAACAATTACAAAAATTCATAAACGAAAAAATATTTTGTCACGCAAAGCACCGAGGCTTAAAGGAGCTTCATTCCGTGGCGAAAGACTTGAGCAAATAATAGCAGCAAATATTGAACAGGTATTTATAGTTGCGAGTGTTGATGAACCTAAATTTAATAATAGATTAATTGACAGATTTTTAGTAATTGCAGAATCGTCATCAATCTTTCCAATTATTATCATCAATAAATCTGATATCCAAAACAATGAAGTTAAAAAATTTTATGAATTGTATGCAGGACTTGGTTACAAAATACTTCAAACGAGTACTCTGGCTAATGAAAATATCGTTGAATTGAAAAATCTTATGTTTCAGAAAGTATCGATTTTCTGGGGCGCATCTGGTGTAGGCAAATCAAGTCTGATTTCAAAAGCTTTTCCAAACTTTGATTTGAGAATTGGTTCGATTAGTGATTTTTCAAATAAGGGTAAACATACTACAGTCACTGTACAGATGCTGAAATTGGATCAAGATAGTTTTGTTATTGATACACCAGGAGTTAGAGAAGTAGATCCTTTTGGAATTCAAGCTAAAGATCTCGGACATTATTTTGTTGAATTTCGTGATAATCTTTTAAATTGTAGATTCAATACTTGCACACATGAACATGAACCAGGATGTGCAGTAAGAGAAGCAGTTGCTTCAGGATTAATATCAAGGGAACGATATCAAAGCTATTTGAATTTATTGAACACAGTGGAAGATGATATTTTATTTTAATCTATGAATCTTTTTAGCCAATGATTTAACAAAAAACTTTACAATTCTGTCTGGCACACCGTCATGGTGTTTAGATTTAATTCTAAAATCACATTGGTCATTTATATAATCAATTATTATAAAGTTTTTGTTTTCATCAAGTGTAACCTCAGTAGAAAAATAATCTAACCCGGAAATCTTTGCTAACTTTCGAGTCAAAGTGGCAAGTTTATAAACACAGTATTTTTTGTAATCACTCTTCGAGATATTATCGTAAATATGAGTCTGATCGTTCCACCAAACTGGAATAACCAAACCAAAAAACCAATAACATCTAAACCATAGTCGACGTTTGCCAATTTGCATCGGAGCAATTTTTTTTTGTAGTAAAAATTTATCCTGAGGAATTTGTTTTCGGACTTCGTCAATATCGTCAATGCTGGATGCATTAGTCAACACGGCTTGTCCTCCCCCAGAGTAAGTTGCCGGCTTAACGATGAAAGGCAATCCAAGTTTAGTAAAAATATTTTTTTCGATTTTAAGCTTGTTCAATTCATTAAAACTAGGGATTATGTAGGAATATGGGACCCGAATTTTTAGTTTCTGGAGTTTTCTATGCATCTTTGCTTTATTTGTTGCAACTATAGTTTTCATGAGAGGATTAATTATATACGTCCCTTTTCTTGAAAGAATTTTTGGTAAAATTAAATATTTTTCATCTTCATCCGAGGCGCGATCAAGAAGAGCCTTGAAATGCAATTCGTTATTTAAAATTTTATCCGTAACTTCATTGAGATTAAACTCCCCAATTAAAAAGGTTTTTAGTCCTTCATTCCGGAAGATAATTTCAATCAACTCTACAAACTCTTGATCGTATTCCCACGTATATGCGATTGCTAAATCAAAAATTTCCACAATTCTTTATTTGTTTTTATTAAAAATATTTATTGTTATTGTATCAATCAAACTTTTCTTACTTGTGATTGTAAGAGGTATGTAATATTTTTTCAAGCAAAAAAAGTAAACAATGAAAAGAATAAGCTTAGTTGCAATTATTATAATTATATTTTGGGGATGTTCAGCTACCCGGGAACAAATTATAGAAACTGAACATAATTCCAAATTAGAATCTGTTGAAAAAGCTCAGCAAGCACAGGAATTTTTTATACAAGGTTCATTAGAGGAATTTAATGGTGACTATAAAAAGGCAATATCGTTTTATGAAAATGCGCTAAAGCTTGATCCTTCTGCGGGAATTTATTTTACTTTGAGTAAAAATTATTTACGATTAAATAACCTTGCGCAGTCATTACAGGCTGCTAAAAATGCTGTTAATCTAGTCCCGACGAATGAAGAATATTTAATGCAGCTTGGTTCGGTTTACTTTATTGCAAGGCAAAGCGATTCAGCTTCGACCTTATTTAGTAGAGTAATATCATCCGATTCAGCGAATTTTCAAGCATATTTTTATCTTGGTCAAGCATTGGAAGAAAATAAACCTTCAGAAGCTTTGAGTGTCTATGAAAAATTATTAAAGAAAGCCGGAGCAGAATGGGATATATTATTAAGAATTGCAGATTTGAATACGCGACTTGGGAATAATCATAAAACAATTGAGACCATACAAAATCTCATCAAACTTGATCCTTCAAATTTGCAACTTCAAAAATATTTAATAGAATCTTTTATAAATAATTCTGAATATAAACAAGCGCTGAAAGTGGTAGATGAAAATTTAATAAGTTTTCCTGATGATGCTGAATTAATTGAATACAAAGCTAAATCTCTATTTAGTATAGACAGTACTGAAGCCAGTGCTGCAGAGTATATGAAATTAATTCATAATCCTGCACTTGATTATTCCAAAAAACATTTAATTGCATCTGCATTCATGAATGAAGTTGCAAATGATAGTTCTCTGATTCATTATGCATTTGAGATAATTTCCGAAATTGAAAAAGATTCTGTTAATTGGGAGTTGGATTCATACTTGGCTGATTTATCAATAGGGATGAAGAATGATTCGTCAGCTATTTACTATTTAAGTCGAGCTGCAGATAATGCGGACTGGAATTCTCAACTTTGGGTTCGGTTAGCTTTTCTATTTTATAAATCGCAGAAGCATCCAGAGTTGATTGCAAAGATAAAGCCAGCTTCTGAACGATTTCCTGATAATTTTTTTATTAATTTTTTTGTAAGTCTAGCTTACAATCAACTTAATCAATATTCTGAGTCTCTTATTTATTTGGAAAGATGCGTTAGAATTAATCCCAATGATATAGATGCATTACATTCGATGGGATACACTTTGCACCAATTGAAAAGGAGTAAGGAAGCTATTCCATATTTAAAAGATGCACTGAAGGTTCAGCCAAATAATATTGATGTTTTGAGCACACTTGGATTAATCTATGAAAGCTTAAAAGCATGGAATAAATCAGATAGTCTTTATGAAAATATTCTACTAAGAAGTCCAGACAATGCTTTGGTTCTAAATAATTATGCATATTCACTTTCGGAGAGGGGAGACTCTTTAAACTTTGCTTATGAAATGTCATTAAAGGCATTGCAGAAAGAACCAAATAATGCTTCCTATCTCGACACATATGGATGGATATTGTACAAACTAAATAAATATGAAGATGCGGTGAAATATATTAGTCAAGCAATTGAAAAAGAAAATGACAATTCCACTTTATATGATCATTTAGGTGATGCACTAATTCAACTCGGAGAGGAGGGAAAGGCGGTTAAAGCATGGGAGAGGGCTTTGCAACTTGATTCCTCTCGAATCGAAATTAAAGAAAAAATTGAAAAGGTAAATAATGATTAAGAAAATATTAATGCTTGGTTTTGTTATTGTTTTATTAAGTGGGTGTGCATCTACAGAAAATATATATGATAGAAATACGATTCTTCCAGCAGACCGATTAGTTAAAAAACTGGAATCCAATAGAAGAAAGGTTAAATATTTTGAAGGAACTGGAGTACTTAAAATAAATTCTGCTGAATTGGTTGCAACTTCAAATTTTGAGGTCATAGTTAAGAAGCCGGATTCTATTAAAATTTCTTTTTATGGACCTTTCGGTGTTGATATTGCACATGTATTAATTGGCAAAGAAGAAGTAAAACTTTATGATGTACTTCAAAATAATTTTTATGTAAGTTCAAAGAATAATGATTTTCTGTATAGACTCTTTAAGGTAAATATTTCATTTGATGAATTGCTGAATGCACTGATTGGTTCCGTGGATATGACTGACAGATTACTTATGGAACCAGATGAATATTCTGCTGAAGGCAAGTATCGACTTGCCTATATCGATAAACTTCATGCTAAAAAATCAATTTACTTTGTTGATCTTAAAACTTTAGCTTTAACAAAGTATTATATAGAAAAATTTAACGGGGAAAAATTGCTTGAGGCTAATTACTCGGATTTTAGCGAGAACAATAAGCTGTTTTTGCCAAACAAAATCATGCTTGTAAATAAAACAGATTCGCAAACTTTGGAGGTTGATTATAGAAAAATAAAATTGAATTCTTCTCAAAGAAATTTAAAGTTTAGCATTCCTAGAAGCACTAATATCATAAAACTTGACTAATGAAATTCTATTTATTTGTTTTCATTTTGTTATCGACTTGCACGTATGCGCAGAAGACTTCGTTAAATTCAGAAAAATTGAAACTTGAAGATCTTCACGGGGAAATTAAGCGACTTGAGAGCGAATTATCCGTGTTGAATAAAAATGAACGTAATTCAATATCAGCATTAAGCAAGATGAACCGGCAAATTCTTTCTTACAATAAAATCATTGTCAAGATTAAGAATGAAGAAAAAATTAAAGAAATGAAAATCAAAGAAATAAGTGATAGCATTATCATAATCGAAAGATCTATTGAAAAATTAAAAAGCGAATATGCGAGATATATAAGATGGCTATATATATATGGCTCTAAGGAAAAATTGCATTTATTGCTAACATCTAAATCTATAAGTCAGGCGTATTCTCGTTATAAATATCTTTCTTTTATAACTAAAAAGAATGAAGATATACTTAACAAAATGGAAGTTAATAGAAGCCTTAAATATTTATTAAAGAATAATTATGAAAAAGAAATTGCTGAAAAAAATATTTTAATTAAGCAGAAACAGCATGAGCAGCATAATCTAAGTATGAAAAAAAATGAGAAGGTAAAACTTATTTCTCAATTAAAAAAGGATAAGAATAGCATTTATGCTGAAATTGATTTACGACAAAAAGCAGAAATTAAAATAAAAGATTTGATTGCAAAAATTGAAAAAGAGGAACTTGAAAGAGAGAGGAAAGAACTTGAAAATAAAGTGAAGAATAAAGATTATAAAACACTTGAAAAAAATATTTATAAAAGTTTTTCTAATTTTAATTCGATGATGGGAAGGTTGCCTTGGCCAGTGCAATCAAAAAAAATCACCAGATCATTTGGTGAGAATACAAATGAACAATTAAATACAGTTACATTAAATTATGGGATTGATATTAAAGTTAATGGCAGTGAGAACGTACATGCCGTTGGTGATGGATTAATATCTGCTATTGAATGGATCCCCGGATATGGTAGTGTAATTATCATTACACATACAGGGAATTATAGAACTGTTTATGGGCATGTAACTGATCTTGAAGTAATCGAGGGGTCAACGGTGAAAGCAGGTCAGATAATCGGCAAAGTCAACGATTCATTGGAGGGAAATATTTTGCATTTTGAAATATGGAACAAACGGGTCTATCAAAACCCCGAAGACTGGCTTTCCAGAAAATAGTGAGCATAGTTTGAAGAATAAAATATTTTTAACCAATATTTTATCACTTGGTGCACTTCAATTTATAAATTACATTTTCCCACTTATAGCATTTCTTTACCTGATTCGAGTTCTTGGAGTTGAAAAATTTGGTTTAATAAATTTTGCAATTGCTTTTGTGGGGTATTTTTCATTAATAGTTGATTACGGATTTAATCTTTCATCAGTACGTGAAATTGCAATAGTTAAAAATGACAATCAGAAATTATCTTCTTTGATTTCCACAGTTTACTCTGTTAAAATATTTCTACTCCTTATATCATTCCTAATATTTTCAATTATCATTTATTCAATTAATTTTTTCAATAATGAATTGCTTTTGTATTGGATATCTTTTGCGATAGTATTGAACACAGCAATTTCACCGCAAATTATTTATCAGGGAATTCAAGATACAAAATACATTGCGGTAATTTCACTAATGATAAAAATAATTTGGATTGTTGTAATGTTGTTTATCGTTAAATCAAGTGATGATTACTTAATTGCAGTAGCCTTAAATTGTGCTCATCTGCTTATTATAAGTATCACCTCTTTGTATGTATTAAAATCCAAGTATAGAATAAATTTAGTATTACCGGTTAAATATGAATTTATTCGTCAACTAAAGGAAAGCGGATTAATATTTTTATCAACCTGTTCAATTAGTATTTATACTATTAGCAACACTTTTTTGCTTGGGGTATTCGCATCGAATATAGAAGTCGGATATTTCACAGGTGCTGATAAAATAAGGCAAGCTGTACAAAATCTGATATATCCGTTTACTGCTGCTGGTTTTCCACATGCTGCTGATTTATTTAGTAAGAGTATTGATATTGGGAAAAAATTTATTTCTAAATCATTCTTTAAAATTGGAAGTTTTAGTTTTCTTATCTCGGTTATTCTTTTCCTTTTCTCATCTCAATTAGTTGAACTAATTCTGGGAGATGGTTTTGAAAAATCAGTTACAATATTGAGAATAATTTCATTCCTGCCATTTGTAATTTTTTTAAGTAATCTTTTTGGTATTCAAACCATGCTTAATATTTCACTGCAGAAAATATTCACAATCATAATTGTTGTTGCATCATTAATTAGTTTAGGTTTAACAATTTTATTAGTCCCGGTTTACAAAGAAATTGGGACTTCAATTAGCATGTTGATTACAGAAATATTAGTCACATTATCAATTGTTTTTTATTTATTAAGGCAAGGTTATTTTAAGTGAAAAAAAAATATGATTATGTAATTGTTGGTGCGGGTTTCGCAGGATCGGTAGCTGCGGAACGACTCGCGACCCAACAGAACAAAAAAGTTTTAATAATTGAAAAGCGGAATCATATTGGTGGTAATGCTTATGATGAGTTTGATGAGAACGGAATACTTGTTCACCGTTACGGTCCACACATTTTTCATACGAATAGTAAGGAAGTGTTTGAATACTTATCAAAATTTACAGAATGGCGTTTTTATGAACACAGAGTTTTAGCTTCTCTTGAAAATAGGCATTACCCCATTCCAATAAATGGGGATACAATTAATAAATTGTATAACATGGAATTAAAAAATAATTGCGAGATTCAAGAGTATTTAGATAAAGTTAAAGAAATAAGATATCCAATTATGAATTCGGAAGATATTATTGTTAATAAGGTTGGCTATGATTTATTTGAAAAATTTTTTAAGAATTATACAATCAAGCAATGGAGTGTTGAACCTAAATATCTTGCTCCTTCAGTTTGTGGCCGAATTCCAATACGAACTAATTTTGATGACAGATACTTTAATGATAAATATCAGTTTATGCCAAAAGACGGCTATACAAAGATGTTTGAACGAATGTTGAATCATAAAAACATTGAGATTATTTTAAATGCAGATTATAAAAAAATTATTAGTGACATAAATTTTGATAAAATGATTTATACAGGTCCAATTGATTATTTCTTTGATTTTACTATTGGAAAACTTCCTTATCTCTCAATCAGATTTGAATGGGAGACATTTGCTTCTGAATCATATCAACCGGTTGCTCAGATCAACTTTGTTGATAATGGAGCTAAATATACCCGAGTTATTGAGCATAAGAAACTATCCGGTCAGCAAAATGATTTTACTACAATTTCGAAGGAATATCCTCAAGCTACGGGAGAACCTTATTATCCAATACCATGCGAAGAGAATCAGATTCAATATAAAAAATATAAATTGGAAAGTGAGAAATTGAAAAATGTTGTTTTCCTCGGAAGACTAGCAGAAAATAGATATTATAATATGGATCAAGTAGTTTCAAGAACCCTAAATATTATTTCAAATAAATCTGGGGTTGTATGATAAAGATAGCTGCAATTGTCGTTACATTTAATAGGCTAACCCTGCTGAAAGAATGTTTAACATCAATTAAAAACCAAACAAGAAAGCTTGATGAGATAATAGTTGTTAATAATTCATGCACAGATGGAACATCTGAGTGGTTGAGTGAACAAAAAAATTTGACGACAATAAATCAGGCAAATTTAGGCAGTGCTGGAGGGCAATATACAGGGATCAAATACGCTTATGAAAATGGATATGACTACATATGGTGCTTAGATACTGATGTTTTGCCAAATGAAGATGCACTTGCAATTTTACTCAATAAATCTCTTTTAGAAAAAAAAGTGGGTTTTGTGACAAGCACAATTTACCATCGTGATGGGAAATTAGCATTTGCAAATATTCCAGAATTAGATAAACCTGAAAGGATATTGCATGCAATTGCCTTCGACGAAGAAATTCCAGTTCTTTCAGCATCTTTTGGATCTCTCCTGTTAAAAAGAGAGGTCATAAGTAAAGTAGGATTTCCTTGTAAAGAATTTTTTATTTGGGGAGACGATGCAGAATATACATTAAGGATTATTAAAAAAGGCTTCAGTGGACTTATGGTTCGGTCAAGTATAGCAACTCACTACAATGACAAAAATGAAGAACAACCTTATAAAATTCTTAGATATAATGACCCTAAATTTCTTTATGGGGTGCGTAATATGGTTTACGTATCAATACAAAGAAACTTAATCACTCATGGTTCAAAATTTCGTGGTATTATTTCAGGATTAGGTTTTGTACTGAGAATTTATAATGAAAAAAAAAGAGAATGGTTTTATCAGAATAGCAATTTGATTTTTTTGCTGTCTAAACTATTTTTAAGTGGAATATTTTTTAAACCAAAAATTGAATTACCAGTTGAACGAATTACTGAATAAAAAAAATCGATTAATGGTTGCTCTTAATTTAATTAAATTAAAGAAACTTTTATTTTTTAGAGATGGAATTAATTATTTAATTTCTTCTATCTTGAAGAAATTCATTGATCATAATTATAAAAATTATTCAAATTCAATTTTGTTAATTAATACCGAAAAAATGGGCGATATTTTTATTTCAGTTGATTTTTTAAATTCCTTAGTACATTCTAATAAATTTGAAAAAAAGTACATTCTTATTCAGGAAGAGTATTCAAATATTATTAAAAAATTAGGATTGGATTTTGTCACAATTGGTTATAATAAACTTTATTACCGATTAAATCCAATTTATAGATATAAATTGTTAAATAAATTATCTAAACTTTCTGTCAAAGTAATCGTAAATATTTCTCCTGAAAGAGGAAGCCTAAATGATGAACTAACACTAATTCCAAATTCTGAATACAAAATTGCGCTCAAACCAAAGTCGCTTTTTATGACAAATTATTTTTGCCAAAAAAATAATTTGTCATATACTCGTTTTGTTGACAGCGACGAGAAAAACATATATGAACTATATATACGAACTTTAAATATCTTTGATATTAAGCTCATCAATTGGGATAAAAGTTTTATAAATTTATCAAGTATTGATAAAACTAACTTCGTTTTAATTGCTCCCTCTGCTTCGGATAAATTTAGGAATTGGGATTCTAAATATTTTCAAAAACTAACTGCACAATTAAGTCATAAAATAAAAATTGTTCTTATTGGTACTGAGAAACAGAAAAAATTACTTGAGTTTATTAAAAACGGAAATGAAAATGTTATAATAAAAGTACAATTAAATTTAGATCAAATTATTGATTTATTTCTTAAATCCAAACTGTTTATTGGACTTGATTCTGGAATGAGCCATTTGGCAATTCTTCTCAATAAAAAAATGATTGCAATTATTGGAGGTGGCAAGTATGGGCAATTTTTCCCTTACAAAAAATCAGCAAATAGAATTTATCTAAGTCATGAAATGGATTGTTTTGGTTGTAACTGGATATGTAAATACCAAAAACCTTACTGCATAAATAGTTTATCAGTTGAGAAGGTGTTATCTAATTGTTACGAATTAATAGAATTTGAAGAATAAATGAGAATCTTGCATATCTCTCCCGATTTTAATTATTCATGTGGAGTTAGTAAATCTCTCTCAATTCTATTTAAAGAATTTTCTGAAGACCAAGAATTTGAAATTCATTTTATTTCGAATGGCGGCGATAAATTAAAAGAATTAAAAAAAATAAATATTCATTTAAAGTTAATTCCATTTTCGAAAGGGTTTAATAATTTATTTTATCTAAATTCTTTCAAAAAAAGCTTACAAGCATATGTTCATAAGAATGAAATAGATATAGTCCATTCTCATCACCGCTTCCCGGAATATGTAGCAACAACTATTTCCCATGAATGTAAGATTAAAACAATTTCGACTGTTCATAGTTTGACAAAAGGATTTAAGAAAATTAGTTTTCGTTCAGATTATTTGATTGCTGTCAGTAATTCAGTGAAAAATCATTTGAAATCATACTATGGTATAGATGAGAATAGAATCATTACTAAATACAATCCAATTAATGCAGAGATAAAATCAATTGATAAAAAGGAAGCAAAAAAAAAATTTGGACTTAGCGAAAATGATTTTATTTTTTTGTATGTAGGCACAGTCCTGAAAAGGAAAGGCTTTGATATTCTAATCGAAGCATTTAACAAACTAAACACTTTAAATAAGAATATTAAGCTGTTATTGGTTGGCAGTTGGGAAGATTATAATAAAAACATTGTAGGAAGAAATAAAAATATTTTGTGTCATGACGCTGTGAAGGACGTTAGCGGATTTTATTCGGCAGCAGATGCAGTTGTTTTGCCTTCAAGAATCGAATCTTTCCCATTTGTTATGTTGGAAGCAGGATTGTACAACCTTCCATTTATTGGAAGTAGAACAGGAGGAATTGAAGAACTAATTGAAAATAAAGTTAACGGCTTATTATTTGAAAATGGTAACATGAATGAATTATTAAAATGTATGAGTGAAATTATATCGCATGAAAGGGATAGGATGTTGTTTGCTGATCAATTACATAAAAAAGT
>Ga0172373_10007023_pt1 | contig 14759 bp, 11 predicted proteins | sample Lak10m_2_FD_114546 | JGI IMG/M metagenome (GOLD analysis project Ga0172373, IMG submission 114546) | Freshwater microbial communities from Kabuno Bay, South-Kivu, Congo - kab_092012_10m | ecosystem: Environmental > Aquatic > Freshwater > Lake | place: Democratic Republic of the Congo... | reverse complement strand
TCGCCGCCGCCCGCAGCCAGCCGGCTGGCCGTCCGGGTGTCGTGCGGCTCCCGATCGCCTAGTTCAGGCCACGTGTCTGCACGTGACAGCCAGCCGGCTGGCTGTCTTGCACAGGCGCGATTCGCGCGCCCTCATGCGAAATCCGCTCAGCGCGCGATCGGCAAGCGCACCGGGACGGGCCGGACGCGGTCGGCCTCGTCGACGAGCCACGGCGGCTCGGGGACGTCGTCGAGCTCGTAGAAGCCGCCGCAGAAGACGCGGTGCGGGCACGGGCCGCACTCGGCCTTGTGGACGCGCCGCTCCGCGAGGTACGCGGCGAGGTTCACGTCCTCGTTGTTCACGAAGATCATGTGGCGCGAGAGCTTCGCGACGTCGCCGGCGAGGTGCCGCTCGTAGCCCGGCATGAAGCAGAACGGCAGGTTGATGATCTGGATGCGGAGCCGGTCCTGCCACGCATCGATCAGGCGCATGGCGATCTCTGCGGCGGCCTGCGTATCCGGGTTCACCCAGCGCGTCGCGCGGCCGAAGGGCGTGAGGAACTGCAGGTTGAGCCAGCGCAGACCGAGGTCGAAGCAGAGCTGCGCGATCGCGTCGAGCTTGGTGTGATTGCCCTTCGTGATCGTGACGTTCATGCCCAGCTCGACGGCTTCCGGCGCGTGTTTGCTGCAGTTGCGGATCCCCGCGATCGTCTGCTCGAAGGCCTCGGCGACGCCCACCTGCTGCGCGTGCGTCTGCGCGTCGGGGCCGTGCACGCTGAAGAGCAGCGTCGTCACGCCGCTCGTCGCGAGCTTCCGCGCGAAGTCGTCGTAGGCGCAGAGGCGGCCGTTCGTCGTGACGTTGATGCGGTCGTAGCCGATGGCGCGCGCATAGCGGACGAGCGGCACGAGCTCGGGGTTCAGCGTCGGCTCACCGCCGTCGAAATCGACCATGCGCACGCCCGCGCGCCGATACTTCGCGAGGTGCTCGCGCTGCCGCGTCGGATGCCCGTCGACCTGCGTGCGCGTCCCGACTGCACAGAAGGTGCAGTGGTTGTTGCAGACGTAGGTGACGTTCATGATGACCTTCTCGGGCCCGCGCGAGGCGCGCAGACGCTGCTCGAAGGTCCATTGGAAGCGGCGCAGCGTCTCCGGCGTCACGGCCATGTCGGGCTGCGACGGAACGCGCTGGAACGAGGGCCCCCAGTCGTGGACGACGGGCAGGCTGCGCCCGTGCGCGAGCTGCGTCCCCGGGAGCGGCGTCGCGAACTGCACCGCGGGAAAAGCGCCGAAACGCTCGTGCAGCTCGAGCGCTCGCTCGAGCGTCGCGTTGATCTCCTCCGCGCTCTCACCGGGCAGCCCGATGATCCAATGGATGAGCAGCGGCACGCCCGCTGCGTGCGCGTTCTGCGCGGCGGCGTCGATGCACGCGAGGTCGAGGCGCTTCTTCACGACCTCGGTGACGACACGCTGCACGCCGCTCTCGGCGCTGACGCTCACGGTCGCGACGCGCCCGCGCATGCGCCCGAGATGGCGCGGCTCGAGATAGTCGGCGCGCATGCCGTTCGGCACGTCGAAGCGCACATCGAGCGTCTCGACGAGGTCGAGCACGACCTCGAAGTGGCGCTCGCTCACGTTCACGAGCTCGTCGAGGATCTCGAGACGCGTCGCGCCGTGCACGCGCACGAGCTGCTCGAGGTACGCGCGCAGCCGCGCCTCCGGGTAGCGCCGCTGCGTCTTCGGCTCACCGGGCAGGCGCTCGGGGTTCGACGAGCAGTGGACGCACGTGAACGGGCAGCCACGCGAGGTGACGAGCGGCAGCGTGCGCCCATCGATCGGGAACGCCCAGCGCGCGCGCCCGAGGTTCTGCACGGTGCGCGCGTGAAACGCGGCGTACGCGTCGAGGTCGACGAGATCCCACGCCGGGAACGGCAACGCCTCGAGCGCAGGCGACACACCGCGATGCGTGCCGTGCGGGCGCTCCCCCCGCGCGACGAGCGCCTCGACCAGCGCGGGCAGCGTCACCTCGGCCTCGTACTTCACCCACGCATCGACCTCGGGATACGCGCCGAGCACCGCGTCTCCCGCGCACTCCACGTAGTGCTGCCCCGACTGGTAGCAGTCCGCGAGCACGCGCGGCACGTCGGGGAAGCGCGCGGCGAGGCCCGCGAGCACGGCGCCGAGCACATCGTCGCGCGCGGGCGGGCGATGGAACGGCGTCAACGCGACGACGACGAGCGCCAGGTCTTCGCGGCCGCACGCGGACGCGCACGCGGCGAGCACGTCGTCGATGGGCGCACCGAGGTGCAGGCGCCCGTCATCGCGCGGCGCAAGCGTCGAAGCGGGCAGCGCGAACGCATCGACGAGTACGGCAGACCACCCCGTCTCACGGAGCACCGCGGCGAGTTGCACCGCGCCGAGGTCGGAAAAATATGGGTAATCGATGAAGTCGCGCGCGATGGTGGTGGGCGGATGCACCACGAGGACGCGCGCAGCGGACGACACGCGGCGAGTCTATCGGATCCGCCCGTCTCGCGACTATGATGGCCGCGATGCTCACGGAAGAAGCGCACGCCGAAGGGGTCGCGGACAAGGTCCGCGGGCACGAAGAGGCCGCGCACGAGAAGCGCAACTGGGTGCGGCTCACCTACGACTGCAACAACCGCTGCGTCTTCTGCCTCGACTCCGACACGCACGACGGCGAGATGCGCGATCGCGATGACGTGAAACGCCAGATCCTCGACGGACGCCGCAAGGGCGCCGAGCGCCTGATCCTCTCGGGCGGCGAGCCGACGATGCACCCCGACTACGTCGCGTTCATCAAGCTCGGCGCGCTCGCGGGCTACCGGAAGATCCAGACCGTCACGAACGGCCGGATGTTCATGTACGAGCCGTTTCTCAAGCGCTGTCTCGACGCCGGGCTCTCCGAGATCACGTTCAGCCTCCACGGCCCGAACGCGCGCATCCACGACGCGCTCGTCGGCGTGAAGGGCGCGTTCGACGAAGAGGTGCGCGGCCTCGAGAACGCGTTCGCCGACGGCCGCCCGATCATCAACGTCGACATCGTCATCAACCGCGGGAACGTGAAGCAGCTGCCCGAGATGCTGCGGACCTTCTACGAGAAGGGCGTGCGCGAGTTCGATCTGCTGCAGGTCGTGCCCTTCGGGCGCGCGTTCACCGAGGGGCGCGACACGCTCTTCTACGATCTCGAGGCGATGCAGCCCTATCTGCGGGAGGCGCTCGAGTTCTCGCGTCGCCCCGACGTGCACATCTGGATGAACCGCTTCCCACCGAAGCACCTCGAGGGCTTCGAACACCTCATCCAGGACCCGTACAAGCTCAACGACGAGGTGCGCGGCCGCAAGGAGGAGTTCGCGCGGCTCCTCGACGAAGGCGAAGCCCTCGACTGCCGCGACCCGTCGCGCTGCCGCTACTGCTACCTCGAGCAGCTCTGCGACACGCTCGACGACGTCCGCGCGACGGTCGCGGCGCAGCGCTTCGAGGTCGTGCGCGTGGACACCGCGTGGGAGGCCCACCAGGCCCCCGTGTTCGGCGGCGATCCCGCGAGCGCGCGCCGCGCCCGTGCGGACGGCCGCGTGGGGCTCCCGCTCGCATCCGGCCCCACGCCACGCGCGACGCCCACCCCCGCAGAGCTCGTCGCCGCGGCCGGCGCGTCCACACTGCGCCTCGTTGCGCCCGACCTCGCTGCTGCGCGTGCCGCGCTCCCCGGCTTCCCCGGCCCCACCGACCTCGAGCTCGAGCTCGACGACTACGCCGGGCTCGACGCAGCGCTCGGCGCCGATGGCTCGCTCGACGGACGGCGCCTCACCCGCGTCGTCATGCACCGCAGCGAGTACGCGCGCGCGTGGCTCGCCCTCTCCACGGAGGTCGAGGTGCAGATTGCGATCAACGCCGAGACCGCCGCCTGGCTGCGCACGCTCACGGTCGCGCCCGCGCGTCTCTCGCTCGTGTTGCCGACGTACGAGCGCCTCACCGAGAGTCAGGCCAACGACGTCGATCTGCGCGGCTTCTTCGCCGATTTCCCGCACCCCGTCCCCGTCGAGGGCGTCCCGGCGTGCGTGATCGGGCGCGCCCCCCGCGCCGAGCGGCCCACGCTCGACACGGCGATGATGGACGCGAGCGGACGTCTCGAGATCTTCCGCTACACGCAGCGGTACATCCTCGCGCACTACCGCACGAAGTCGCTGCGCTGCAGCCCGTGCGTACACGCCGCAGCGTGCACCGGCATGCACGTGAACTACGTGCGCGCGCACGGCTACGGGCTCATGCAGCCCGTCACCGCCGCGTCCGCCGCCGCCGAAGAGTGATCGCCGCGCGGTGCCCCCGGAACGCGCCGCGCAGGGACCTCAGTAGACGCCGTTCGACAGCTCGAGCGTGTAGCCCGCGCACGAGAGCGGCGCGCCCGCCTTGCGACGCACGCGCACGAAGTAGTCGGCCGTCTGGTCGTTGCAGACGTTCGCGCCCGGCGTGGGCGAGGTCGTGCACGGACACTCGCCCGTGGAGCCGGGCCCCGTGCCCGAGAGGAAGTCGGTGAAGAACGTGAAGTCCTGGTAGCCCGTATCCGCGCAGCCCGTCGGGACCATGCCGCAGCCGCCGCGGAACACCGTGAACTCGAACGCGGAGTCAGGGTTCATCGCGAACTGCACGCGCACGTGCAGGGCGTCGCAGCTCGAGTCCGGCGTGTCGACGCCGCGGAAGCGATACCAGACCTCCCGCGTCGCCGGGAGCGCGTTGCCGCTGACGAGCTGCGTCTGCCCGGAGTCGGCGAGATCGCCGAGATCCTGCGCGCCTCCGCAGTCGGCCGCGACACCATCCCCGGGGATGCCCATGCACTCGCAGCCGTTGTCCGGGACGGAGTCGAGATCGAAGGAGCCGGGCGGGCACCCGCACATGCCGGAGATGCACACGCCCATGCCGGGCGGGCAGAGCACGCCGGGCGCCGCGTCGTCGGTGCCGCCGCTGCAATCGTCGTCGGCGCCGTTGCAGACCTCGGGCAGTCCGGGCGCGATCGCAGGATTCGTCTCGTCGCAGTCCGTCTCCGCGGTGACGCCGTCGCCGTCGATGTCTGCCGTGCGCGGGACGCAATAACGCGCGCGGCAGATGACGTCGGCGCCGGGGCAGCCGCCCGCCGGCGTGCAGGCTCCGTAAGGCACGCAGGATCCGCGCTCGCAGAACTCGAAACCCATGCAGACGACGCCCGCACAGGGGTCCGCAGGGCCCATGTCGACGGGTGGCGGTACGTCGACATCGCGCGCCGCATCCCGCGGCGCAGCATCCGTCGGAGCCGCATCACGCGGGCCACCCGCATCGCTCGCCATCTCGCCCCCGGCGCCGCTCGCGCAGGCCGCACCCACCGCCGCGCAGAGCAGCAGCAGACCAGGAGGAACCACATATCCAAGCGACCGCCGCGGGCGATGGATCATGACGTCCACGATAGCGCGATGGGCTGGCGCGCCACAATCCCGCGACATCGAGGCCCGCCCGTCAGCCGCCCCGCGTTACCAGCTGCCGTGCGAGCCGTGCGAGCCGTGCGAGCCGTGCGAGCCGTGCGAGCCGTGCGAACCATGCGAGCCGTGCGAACCATGCGAGCCGTGCGAGCAATGCTGGCCGCCCCGCTGCGCATCGCCGGGCTCACCCTTCGCCCCCTCGTCCGCCGCCGCGAGCGCGCGCGCGGATACGTCGTGCTGCGTATCCGACAGGGTCCCGCTGACGTCGGCGCGGAAACTCGGGAGGTCCTCGGCGTCGTCCGCCGCGCCGCCGCCTTTGCCGTTGTGGTCAGATCCAGCCATGTCGGTGCTCCGCGGAGGTTTGACGGGGACTGTAGGGCGAACGACCGCGCGATGTCGAGCGCGTGCGGACAATAGTCAGGTCGCCGCCGGGAGACCCTGGAGAAAATGGTCGCGGCTGCGCACGGTCGTCCAGCGCTGGAACACGCCCATCGTACCCGGGTCGCCCTCCGCGAGCTTCTCGAAGAGGTAGTCCTGGATGCCTTTGTGGACGGCGCAGAGCGAGCTCTGGCGCATCGACCCCCAGATGTGCCCGAGGGCCTTGTGGCTGTGGACGGGCGGCACACCGCAGTACGGGTTGTAGGTGCAGTCGACGCAGTCCGGTTGGCTGTCTCGCTGCGAGGCGATCACGAGCGCGCGCACCGTCGGATGCCCGACGACGTCGCGATAGCGGCTGGTCCGCACATCGCCGATCAGGAACGCGTCGTCACCCGTCTCGTGGAGCATCCGCCCCTCGTCGCACGTGAAGATGCGCCCGTCGTAGCCGTACGCGAGCTGTCCGATCCCCGCGCCGCCCGGGCTGCGGATGTCGAGGAAGTTCGGGTCTTCGCCCGCGAGGATCTTGGTGAGGAAGATGGCCGCGTAGCGCTCGAGGATCTGCACGCCCTGCTGGTTGAGCTGGAGCATGTAGTCCGTCGCCTGCCGGTAGAACGCGAGGTATTCACTGCGCGGATACTCGACGCGCGCGCCCGTCTTCTCGACGAAGCCGAAGGGATCGATCGGCCGCAAGAACAAGGCTTTACAGCCCAGCGCGACGTAGGTGTCGACGACCTCCTTCCACCGCGGAAGGGTCTCGCGCGTCGTCGTGAGCAACGCCTCGACGTGATAGAGCGTCGGGTCGAGCCCCATCAGCGCGTAGGCCTCGTTGATGCGCGCGATCCAGCGCGTCGCGGCCTTGTGCGACGAGAGCCCGGGCAGCTTGCGCTGCTTGTCGTGCAGGTGCTCGGGGCCGTCGATGCTGGTGCAGATCTGCACCTTGTGCTCGAGCAGGAACGCGAGCTTTTCCTCATCCATCAAGGAGAGGTTCGAGACCATCGTGAACTCGAGTTGCTTGCCGACGGCCTCGTTCTTCTGCTTCGCGTACGCGATCGCGTGCTTGACGACCTCGAAGTTCACGAGCGGCTCGCCGCCTTGGAATTCGATGGTGATCGCGGGGCTCGTCGACCGCAGGATGAAATCGATGGAGCGCTCGGCCGTCTCGCGCGACATGTCCGTGTGCACGGCCTCCATGTCGGCGCGCGAGGCGTGGCAGTAGACGCATGTCTCGTTGCAGCGAAGCGTGACGACGAGGATGTGCAGGTTCGGGCCGAGGTGCAGGAAGGACTTGCGCGCGCGCACACGGGCGATCGCCTTCTGCACGTCGTACTCGGCACGCACGAAATTCGCGTCGCGCAGGCGCGCGTGGAGCGGCTCGTCGAAGCGCACGTCGCCTCGCGCGAAGCGACCGAACTCGTCCTCGGAGAGCAGCAGCCAGTTGCCCTCGTGATTCGTGATCAGGACCTTCTCGCCAACGCGCCGGTGCCGAAAAAAGGCCGGATAGCGCGTGTCGAGGCGGGCACCGGGGCCGACGAGGGCGCGGAGATCGACCGTCATGCGCGCTCCCCGCGGGCCCGAATCGTCGTGCCGAGCGCGAAGTTGGCGAGCTCACGTGCGACCCGGTTCGCGCGCGCATCCGAAGTCGCCGTGACACGCACCACCCAATACGCAGCCTCCTCCGCAAGCTCGAACGTCGCGAAGCGTGCGTAGGTCTTCACCGCTTCGTCGATGGCCGCGCCCGCGTAGAGGTCGCGGTGGAAGCGCAGCTCGGTCACGGCTGCCCTCCGCCATCCTCGGCGGGCGGCGTCCCGCCACCTTCCGAGGCCGCGGGCTTCTTCTTGTACTTCTCCTCCCAGCTCATCGCGATCCCGAGCGGATCCTCGAAGGACTCGTCGCCGAAGTCGAAGCCCGCGAGGTCGTCGAGCGAGGGCGCACCCATCGCGGCGGCGATCGCCTGCGACGTGACCATCTCGATGACGGCGCGGTTGTCCTGCGCGATCTGCTGGCGCCACGCGGCGGAGAGCAGCTCGTTCGCGAACTCGCCGACGAACGCGCGCAGCACGCTCTCGTCAGCGCCCGGCTTGCGCGGCGCGAGCGTCACGCGGAGCGTGTGGTCGTCCGTCTTGTCGAGCAGCACGAAGCAGCGATCGAGAAAGACGTAGGACGCCGCGTAGACCGCCGAGAGTGGATGAATCGCGAGATCGACGCGCAGCTGCGCGGCGCCCGACGCAAGGTCCGCAGACACGAGCTCAGACGGGAGTCCTTCGAGAACGGAAGACATGAAATGGGGGCTCCGGGATCGCATCGACAGTTCGATGCGTGAACGTTCAGCGCGTGAAGGTGAGCTGATACTGCGCCGCGCTCGCGCCCGCCGAGGTGCGGAAGACGCGCACGTAGATGGGGCTCGGCCACGCGACGTTGCGGCTCGTCCACTGACGTGGGCCGGGGATGGACTGATCGTCGACGAACGCCCACTCCTGCAGGTTCGTCGCCGTGCCGCCCGAGCCGCAGCCGAGCGGCGCCGCGGGACAGCCGCTCGTGACCTCGAAGCGGAAGACGGAGCCGTCGTTGCGCGTGAAGCGGATGCGCGGCGTTCCACCGCCATTTCCGCCGAGGGGCGGGAAGGCGACGAGGAAGTAGTCGCTGCCGCCCACCGCCGCGATCGTGCTCGCGAGGGTATTCACCGCGCCGCCGACGCTGATCGCGCCGAGCGAGGTCGCGGTGCCGCACGACCCGCCGTTGCCCTCATCGACGACCTCACAGCCGTTCGCGTAGATGCCATCGACGTCGGCCGCGTTCGCGTTGCAGGCGCCGATGGAGCAGCCCGCGCCGCCCCCGCACACCGTCGTCGCGACGTTCGCCGTCGGCGGGCAGAGCGCGGCTGCGGTGGCGTTGTCGGGGATGCCGTCGCAGTCGTCGTCGGCGCCGTTGCAGGCCTCGACCGCGCTCATGCCGGCCATGCACGCGACCGGCACGCCGGCGCTGCACATCGCGACCGTGACCATGCAGGCGCCGAGGCCGCACGTCTGCGTACCGGCCGGCGCGTCGGTGCAAGCGCCGGGCGTCATGTCGTTGCACGTTCCGACCGTCGGCGTCTGGCAGACGTCGTTGCAGTCGATCTGCACCTCCGCCCCCGCGGGGCGTGACGGGCACAGTTCCGCGGGCGAAAGGCACGCGCCAACGCCGTTGCAAGCAGCGAGGTCGCCATCGACGGGCGCCCGCCGACGACATGCGCTCAGTCCGTCGAAGCCCGCGTAGTAGTCCGAGCACGAGAAGCCGGGACACTCGCCGTCCGGGTCGCGGCCAATCGAAATGGGCGTGCACGTGCCGCGCGTGTCGGGCAGGTCGCAACGCTCACACTGCCCGGAGCACGCGGAGGTGCAGCAGACGCCATCGACACAGGAGTTGCCGTCCTGGCAGTCCTGCACGCGCGAGCAACCACCGCCGGGCGGGCGGTCGAGCGCGCAAATTCCAAGTTCGCAGTGCGCCGACGCGATGCAATCCGTGTCGGCGACGCACGTCGTCGGACAGGTGGGCGCGACCTGATCGACCTCACCCGTGCAGTACACCGGCACGTTGAGGCCGCAATCGCGCGCGAGCACCGCGGGGACGCAGGCCGAGTCGTCGGGTACGCCGGCCATCACGACACACGAGTTGGACTCGCACGCCGTATCGCCGCGCGTTCCCTGGCAGGTCGCCGCCGAGTCACACACGGAGCCACTGCCCCCGCCGCAGTCCATCGCCGTTCGGCAACACTGGCCGGAATCGCAGCAATATCCATTGTCGCAGTGGCCGGACGAGCAGTCGGAGTCCTCGTCGCAGGTGCCGCCGTTCGGCTCGTCGGGGAGGCAGGTGTTGCCGTCGCAGTGCGCGGCCACGATGCAGCGCTCGTCGCCCGTGTTCGGCGTGGTGGACGGGCAGTCGAGCGCACAGCGACTGCCGAGCCCGCCGCCGAGCTCGCAGCTGAAGAGCCCGCACGAGGTGACCGTGCCGCTCGTGCAGGCGCCATCGACACACATCGCGCTGCGGATGTCCTCGTACGTGCCGGGCAGCGCCACGTTCGGGCGGCACACGCCGGAAACGCAATCCGTCATGGTCCCGTCGACGGTTCCGTCACAGTCGTCGTCGGTGCTGTTGCAGCGCTCGGGCTCGCCGGGGTTCACGTCCGCGCTCGTGTCGTCGCAGTCGCGGCCCATGCAGCCGACGCCCTGCCCATACGCGTCGCGGTCCTCGTCGACGCAGCACGTCGAGCCGAGCGGCGCGCAGACGTACTCGTCCACCTCGAGCGCGGCGCTGAGGGTGCAGCCGAAGTTGCCCGGGCAGGACGGGAGATCGGGGATGCAGCCAGGCAGACACGCGCGTCCGCCCGTCGCGAGCGCCGCGCAGAAGGAGCCCGGGTTGCAGTCGCTGCTCGTCTCGCAGGCCTCACACGTGCCTGCTCGCGTCAGGGGGCCGAGGTCGACGCCAGCATCGCTCCCGAGATCCACCCCCGCGTCGACGTCGGGCATTCCGCCGTCGGGCTCGCCCAGATCGATCATCCCGGCCTCTCGACCCCCATCGCCCATGCGCACTGGCGGACCAGAGTTGTCAGCGCAGGCACTCAGCATCCACACCGCGGTCAGACACAGCCACGTTGCGACCGACTCGATCTGGACGCGCTTGCGCATCGGTTCCTCCGCAGATGACGCCCAGCGGTCAGCGTATCAGGGCGCCTCCGCGCGAGACAAGCGCCGCGTTCGCGCGCTCCCACGAGATCCACCACTGGTTCGACGTACCGGGATCGACGTCCTGGCGGGCCCGGATGGGGAGAGGAAACTGGAGCGCCCCTGCAGCGCGCGCGACGTGAGCGGCCGCTGCGGTCGCGTCGTCATTGCGATGATGCTCGAAGACGGCGCGTGATCCCTCGGACTGCCGGGCGTGCGCACGCGTGCGCGCGAGTCCGAAGGCGACGTTGTCGACGACGAGGAGCGTGCCGCCGGGCCGCAGCGCGGGGAGCAGGCGGGCGAGCGCGGCCGCCGGGTCGGCGAGGTGATTCCAGCTCCGCAGCAGCAGCACGTGATCGAAGCACGCCGGCTCGAGCTCGACCGTCTCCGCCGTCCCCTCGCGGACTTCGCCCCAGGGACGCCGCGACCGCAGCCGCGCGCAGGCCGCCGGATCCGGCTCGAGCCCCACCCAGTGGAGCCGCCCCGCGCGCGCAGCGGGCCCGAGCACGTCGTCGTAGGGTCCCTCTCCACATCCGACGTCGAGCACCCGCCCCGTGAGCGACGCGACGTGCGCCCGCACGGCCGCATCGTCGCGCTCGAACACGTTCTCGAAGCGCGGCTCGAAGAGCCCCGTGCACGTCTCGCGCGAGGCACAACCCTCGCAGAGCGGGCTGCGGGCAAGTTGCACGAGATCGCGCGAAAAATCGTCCGGCGCGGGCTTGCGCGACACATCCACGTAGATCTGCCCGAGCTCGTGCTTGAGCCGCGTGAGCTCGACGTCGGCGAAGTCGCGCGTCTCGGTGCGGTACCGCGCGACGCGCCCCTGATACCGCACGAAGAGGTGCCGCGCGCGGTCCCACGGCGTGATGCCCTGCGTCCCGTCTCGCAGCGGGCAGTGCGCAGGGTCGGCCGGCGCGGGCACGAGCGCCTCGTAGACGTAGTGAAACGAATTGGAGCGCGGCCGCGGCGGCGGCGGGCGCAGCTCCTCTGCGCCGAACACGGCGTGATAACCGCGAAACAATCCCGGGCAGGGCCCCCGCTGCGGGCAGCCGCCGCACACCTCTTCCGGCTGGATCTTGGCGACGTCGTCGACGGGGAAGAAATCCGGCTCGCCGACCTCGACCATCGTGGCGAAACGATCGGTGCGAAGATCGTCGTAGTCGCCTTCGAGGCCCGGCAGCAGGCAGAGCGGAATTCCGTCGTGCGTGAACTGCGGCCCCATGGCGCCACTCGCACGCACCGCTTCACGACCATGCGCGATGGCATCGCATACGCGCGCCGCGACATCGGCGACGCGCGGCACGACGTGCTCGAACAGCTTCTCGCCACCGCCCTTCGGCTGCGCCATCGAGAACTTCAGCGTGAGCCGCTCGAGGGGCAGCAGCAGATCCACGAGCGCGCGCAGGTGGTCGAGGTTCTGGGGCGTGACGACGCAGTTGATCGTCAGCTCGATCTCAGAGCGCGCATGCGCGTTGCGGATGGCCCGCAGCGCCTCGTCGAAGCCGTCCGCACGCACGAGCGCGTTGTGCACGCGCGCGCTCCCCGCGTGCAGCGACATGTAGACGTAGCGGAGCCGCGCGGCGACGAGTCTGTCGAGGACGTCGTCGTAGGCGAGGACGCGCCCGTTCGTGACGAGCCCGAGGTCCATGTCGAGCGAGGCGATGTGCGCAGCCCAGCGCATCAGCTCGGAACGGATCGTGACCTCGCCGCCCGAGAGCACGACCATCGTGTGCCCGAGCTCCTTCGCGCGGACGATCTTGCGGTGCGTCTCGGCCTCGCCGCCCTCGATGTGGCGCACGTCGAGCGTGTGGCAGAACGTGCAGTGCTCGTTGCAGCCGTAGCCGACCTTGATGAGCGCTTTCATGCCGGCCGGCGGCGAGCATACCAGCGGCGTGCGCGAGCGCCCCGCTTCGGGCTACGTTCGCGCGATGCGTCTCCCCTCGCCGTCGTCGGCTCGCCGCTCCTCCTCGAACTTCTTCGCGTCCACGCTCCTCTGCGCCGCCACGCTCGCAGGCTGCGGCGGAGACGACGAGCGCCCGCCGGCCGCCGACGCGGGCCCGCGCGATCTCGGCGCATCGATGGATGCTAGCCCGCCCGCAGATCTCGGCGGCAGCGACACGGGAACGCCCGACCTCGGCGCACCGGATCTCGGCCCGCCGCCCGCGTGCGACGTGCCCACGCTCCCCGCCCTCGCGACGGAGACCGTCGGCAGCGGTTTCTCCGCGCCCATCGCGCTCACCTTCGCTCCGGGCGACGACGGCGCCGTCTACGTCGCCGAGCGCGCAGGCCGCATCCGCCGCGTCGCGGGCGGCACGACCACGTCGTTCCTCGACATGCGCAGCGCCATCGGCTCAGCGCCCGGCGGTGAAGACGAGCGCGGCCTCCTCGGCCTCGCCTTCGCGCCCGACTACGCGACGAGCGGCCGCTTCTTCGTCGGCTACACCCCGACGACGACGGGCAGCGACGCGAACATCGTCGCGGAGTACCGCCGCTCCGGCGCCGACCCGCTCGTCGCCGATCCGACGCAGGTCGCGCGGCTCGTCGAGCAGTCCGATCCCGCGGGCAACCACAACGGCGGCTGGATCGGCTTCGGGCCAGACGGCTTCCTCTACGCCGCGATCGGCGACGGCGGCGGCGCAGGCGATCGCTTCGGCACCTTCGGCAACGGCCTCAACCCGACCACGCTGCTCGGCAAGATGCTGCGCCTCGACATCGACGCCGCCGCGAGCGGCTACGCGGCCGCGGGCAACCCGTTCGAGGCCGGCGGCGGACTCCCGCAGATCTGGGCGCTCGGTCTGCGCAATCCGTGGCGCAACGCCTTCGATCGCGAGACGGGTGAGCTCTACATCGCCGACGTCGGCCAGAACGAGTGGGAGGAGCTGAACATCCAGCCGTCGTCGAGCGCGGGAGGCGAAAACTACGGCTGGCGCGCGTACGAGGGGCTCGCCGTCTTCGACCGCGCGAACACGAGCCGCGTGCCCGTGCATACCGAGCCCGTCTACGTGTACCGCCACGGCTCCGACACGGTGATGACGGGCGGCCGCTCGATCACGGGCGGGCACGTCTACCGCGGCACCGCGATCCCCGCGCTGCGCGGCGTCTACCTCTTCGGCGATCCCTACGCCGACCACGTCGGCGCGTTGCGCTTCTGCGACGGCATGGTGCGCGGCCCGGTGCGCGCGACGGATCTCGGCGGGCTCGCGAGCGCGCTCGTTTCCTTCGGTGAAGACGCCGACGGCGAGCTCTATCTGCTCTACCTCGACGGCACCGTGCTGAAGGTCGTGCCGGGCTGACGCGCGCCGTGACGCTGCCCCTCGGCCCCCTCCGCGCGCCCGCGCGCACGCTCGGCTTCGCCGCGCTGACCGCGGGCTCCATCGTGTATCTGCACACGCGCGAGGCGATGCTCCCCGCCTCGTCCCACGCCGCGATGATCGCGCGGAGCAAGCGGCGCTACTTCGGCGCGACGCTGCGCATCTTCGGCGCCGATCTCACCGTGCTGCACGGCCCACCGCCCCGCGCGACGCGCGCTCGCCTCATCGTCGCCAACCACCGCTCGGCGCTCGACGTCGGCGTGCTGATGGGCCTCTTCGACGCGCAGGCCCTCAGCCGCGGCGACCTCGCGAACTGGCCGCTGATCGGCCACGGCGCGCGCAAGTTCGGCACGCTCTTCGTCGATCGCGAGGATCAGGCGAGCCGCGCCGGCGCGGTGCGCGTGATGCGCCGCGCGCTGCAAGCAGGCCGCTCGATCATCGTCTTCGCAGAGGGCACCACCTTCGCGGGCGACGAGGTGCGCCCCTTCCATCCCGGCGCGTTTCTCGCCGCACGCGGCCTCGACGTCGAGGTGCTGCCGGTCGGTCTCGCCTACGAAGAGGGCGCCGAGTTCGTCGCGCCCACCTTCCGCGAGCACCTCGCCGACGTCGCGAAGCGCCCGAGCACCCGCGTCGTCGCCAACCTCGGTACGCCGGTCACCATCCCGCGTGATCCCCGCGTCGCCGCCGAGACGCTCCGTGAATCGGTCGCCACGCTCGTCCGCGAAGCCCGCGCCGCGCTCGACCTGCACCGCTGAATCGCGATTCAGTCAGGTCGAGCCCCAACGCCAATCGCGAATTTCCGGCAGATCTTCGCCATGTTCGCGGATGTACGCCGTGTGCGCGGCGCGCTTCGCCTGCATCGCCTCGCAAAGGGCGTCGCGGCGCTCCGCGAGCCGCGGCACGTGCGTGAAGACGTCCATCACGAGG
>Ga0172373_10007019_pt1 | contig 14769 bp, 19 predicted proteins | sample Lak10m_2_FD_114546 | JGI IMG/M metagenome (GOLD analysis project Ga0172373, IMG submission 114546) | Freshwater microbial communities from Kabuno Bay, South-Kivu, Congo - kab_092012_10m | ecosystem: Environmental > Aquatic > Freshwater > Lake | place: Democratic Republic of the Congo... | reverse complement strand
GCAAAAGGATACAAATGGTTTGAAGGTAAAGATTATCATCTAAATTTAGTTGGAGTAAGAAACTCTGACACTGGTAAAAAAGTAACCAATGTATTTGATGATAAACTCACTTTAAGTTATCAAGCAGGCGGTCAATGGGTATATAAAGAATGGACTATCACAACCGATCCTGGCACTAAAGGTGTTAAGGAATACCACAATGCAGCTGGTGTTGCTCGTTTAGTTCCTGGTCAATACATTGACTCCCATTTCCTAGGTAAACACCAAGGTAAGTACGATGCCCTAAAACAAATCAGAAATGTAAAAGTATATCGCGATGCAAACCGCGATATGACTTATGATGAAACTAAAATTCAAGAAGGTGTATTTGGTATCAACATCCACAAAGCAGGTAAAGACTCAACATACGTTGAAAACTGGTCTGAAGGATGTCAGGTGTTCAAAAGAGAAGTTGATTTTGATGCTATGATGGAAATTGTTAGAAAAGCAAATCAAGCCGGATTCACATCCTTCACTTACACTCTTATCGAGTCAAAAGATCTATGATCAAACTCATAGATTTATTAAAAGAATTTGAATTCGGTAAAAAACTCTTTGCTGATCCCGATGATCCAATAGTTTCTCGCGGGAATAGTACTGAATGGTCAGCATTTATGCGTAGAGTGTATAGCAATGATTATGAGTCAAATACCAATGATGAAACCTATTTATTAAACGCAATTAAAACATATCTCAACGGCAGTAATAAGAAAGACATTACTCCAGATATGCTAAGAGAACTGCTCTCAATACGGAATAAATTCCCAAACATACTTATGCCTCCTAGTCATATAACTACATTATATCGAGGTATGACTATGGATATGAATAGTCTTATTAAAATAGTGCAAGATGCAACAGAAATTAAGAAAGAAGGACATGGCGATAATCGGCTGATTTTAAAAGGTGTATCAAGAACAATAGCATCACGCGCAAAAGACTTTATATCCATGTCAACTGATTGGAGAATAGCACAGAGTTTCCCAGCAGGTAATATATCCGCTATACTTGAAAATGGCAGGTATCCTATTATAGTAGTTGTAGATATACAAGATGTAAAGGATAAAGTGCTTATGAACCCTGATTTCCTAGATGCTATCATTGGCTTCAGAGAATCAGAGTGTTGGATAGTTGGTAGTGATATGCCTGCAAGTGAACTTATAATAACAAATCCAATTCAACTTGAATGGAGGAATTTCGGTACCATCGAGGCTGATGGTCTCAAACAAGCACTCAAGTCTAAAGGAGTTTAAATTATAGAATTGATTTGGTACTTTGGTTTTTTATACTTATCTTTAAGTATAAAAATTAAAATCAAAGTAATATGTTGGCAAAAATTAACACCAAATCAAATTATCGCAAATTAAATGGTACGATACAGACCGTTAAAGAAATAGTTGGGAACAGAGTAACATGTATGATATTCGCGCCTGAATTTGGTAAATACATACAAGCAGATTTTACATTGAATGAATGTAACATTATCAAGCAATCTGCAATAACATTTCCATATCGTGGCGCAACTAATTTAGATCAACTATGTAAATAAATTTGGTAGATTGAACAATTCTCTTTATCTTTAAGTATAAATTAATAAACCAAATATGAAAACAGCAACAGCATTCCAATCAGGTCGGTTCATCAAAGCCGTAACACTAGAAGGTGAAGATGTATCTTCGCAAATCGATCGAGAACTTCGGCGCGTAGCATTACAATTAAAGAAAAATCTAGTGTATGATACGGCGACCGATAAATGGGCAATTCAATCCACGCCCCGCGCGCCGAAGCTCGAAGATTTAGTTATGAATTTAGTCGCGACTGAAACGCAAACGGTTATCGATACTATCAATTCATCAATCTCGCTCAAGCCAAAAGAGCTTATAATAAGCGATTTGAAATGGAAGTATTTGGTTCGTTCGGCTATTCGCGGCAAAAACATTATGATGGTAGGTTCTGCGGGCTCAGGTAAAACAATGACTGCAAAATACTTATCCGATTCATTGAAACGACCCAGCTTTTATTTCAACTTAGGCGCTACTCAAGATCCTAGATCTGTATTAATTGGTAATACGCACTTTTCAAAAGACCAGGGTACATTCTTTTCAGAATCATTGTTTGTTCAAGCTATACAAACCGAAAATTCGGTTATACTTTTAGATGAATTGTCTCGAGCTCATCCAGAAGCGTGGAACATTCTAATGACTGTATTAGATTTAGAACAACGATATTTGCGATTAGATGAAAAAGATGGTACGCCGACTATTAAAGTAGCTCCAGGTGTATGTTTCATAGCTACTGCGAATATTGGAAGCGAATATACTGCGACGCGAGTACTGGACCGAGCGCTACTGGATCGATTTACTGTTATTGAAATGGAGCAGCTAAGTCAATCTGACGAATGCCAATTATTAGCAATGAAATTTCCATTGGTAGATGTTAATGTATTGACGCAGATCTCTTGTATTGCAGCTGATATCAGATCTGAATATCAAAGCGATAACTCTAAATTGAGTACTTCACTATCAACTAGAGCGTGTGTAGAAGTAGCATCGCTAATACAAGACGGATTTACATTGATAGAGGCTTCGGAAGTGTCAATATATCCATACTTTACCAATGACGGAGGTATTGACTCTGAAAGGACGTTTGTAAGGCAATTAGTACAAAAATATGGCGATCCTGAAGAGTCTGTTGAAGATATTCTCAATACCTCAGACGTAGCCGTTAATCCATATTAAAAATTTCTGTTTGCTGTTTGGTTTTAAGGTGGGGCTTCGGCCCCACTTTTTTTCAAATAAATTTGGTAGATTGATTATATTTACTTATCTTTAGATATAGAAATTAAATTATGGCAAATAAACAATCATGGCACTCTTCGAAATTTTGGCTTGATTCTGGATTTATTCAAACTTTAGAAAAATCCGAGTCAAATCTTAACATGTTTGAATTGGCAGGATATAAGCGTGCAATTGCAAATTTCGTAAAGATTTTAACGAAGCGAAACGATCTTAACGTTAAATTTTCGAGTCGAAATGAATCGTATACCAATGGCAATACAATTGTAATTTCTTCAAAACTAGATCAGAAATTGTTTGACTCGACAGTTGGTTTAGCTTTACATGAAGCTAGTCATTGCTCCTTAACTGATTTCAAGCTTTTAAGATCTGTAGTAAATAGCCTTTTTAAAGATACAAAATCTTCATTGTATTGGCCAAGTAATTCAGATCAAGCGTCAATATCAGAGTATCAAGTAATTCGAAATTTTAAGACTGTATCCAATATCATTGAAGACCGAAGAATTGACTATTACGTAATGACGACTGCTAAAGGGTATCGCGGTTACTATCAGGCAATGTATGATAAGTATTTCAATGATAAAATGATTGATCGAGCTTTAAAAGAAAATCAATGGAGCGATGTCACTGTAGACAATTACATTAATCATATCATTAATTTTACTAACCCAAATCGCAACTTGCGTGCGTTACCAGGCCTTGCTAAAATTTGGAGATTAATTGATTTACAAAACATTAGTCGTTTGACAAGTACTCAAGATACATTGACATTAACGACTAAAGTTCTTGATTTGATTTATTTATTGGTAGCGACGCATGCTCAATCTAATGTCACTAACAATATCCAAAATAATACTCAGCCTGATCAATCTAATCAAGATGATCGAATTGACGATCAAGATGATCAAGATGACAATCAAATCGATGATCAATCAAATGATCAAGATGAAGAGCAAGATGAAGAGCAAGATGACAATCAAATCGATGATCAAGATGAAGAGCAAAACGAAGAGCAAGATGAAGATACTGAAATACTTTCTCCGACACACGAACTAAATGATCGCGAATCTAAAAGATTGGAAAAGGCAATATCTCAACAAAGAGATTTTTTGGATAATAAAGTTGCAAAGAAGAATATAAATGAACGTGACTCTGATGTAATTAATGCATTGGCTCAAGACGGCACGCATTTTGAAGATGTGAAGATTGATGGATATATCACTCCGGTAAGATCGATCATGCTTACAGGATGGACTGATATCAATAAAAAACTAATGGACAGTTACATTCAGTTGAATACAAAATGTAATGTTAAAGTAGAAGAAGGTTTTCGAATAGGCGCAATGCTAGGCCGTAAGCTGCAATCGCGAAATGAAGAGCGAACAATTAAAACAACCAGATTAAATTCTGGAAAAATTGACCGTAGACTGTTGTCCGAGTTAGGGTTTGATAGCGAAAGAATTTTTTCAAATACATTAATTTTTACTAGTAAAGAGTCATTTATTCATATAGATATAGATGCCTCGGGTAGTATGGCTGGCTCAAATTGGTCGTCGACAATACGCACTACGGCCGCTATTGCAAAAGCAGCTAGTATGTTAAGCAATGTGGAGTGTGAAATTTCAATTCGCTGTACAGTGCACATTGGTGATGCGAAGTATCCAGTTAATTGGATTGTATATCAATCTAAACAAAATACAATTAATCAATTACGAAACAGTTTATCGTCAATATATCCCGCAGGAACAACCCCTGAAGGGCTTTGCTTTGAATCGATTCGAAAACATATAATATCGAAATCAAAATCGAAAGACGTTTATTTTATTAACATTTCCGACGGCGAGCCTGGATTTGCTACTACAAAGTATTCATATAGTGGTACGTTTGCATTGAATCATACTCGTAACCAAATTAAGAAATTTGAAAAAGATAACATCAATGTGCTGGCATATTTTATTGGTCGAGATGGGTCTAAAGCTGCGAACGCGTTCAAATTTATGTATGGTAAATCAGCTGCAATTGTCGATGTATATCAGTTAGGTAATTTGGTGCGAACCATGAATAATTTACTTAAGCGTACGGATATTTAATTAAAGGATCATATTTATTAGTATGATACGATTAATCGACTTACTAAAAGAATTTGAATACGGCAATCAGCTATTTGCAGACCCTAAGGATGAGTATCTAGTTAATGTAGAGTTCCTAGATGACTTAATATCAAAAACAGAACCAAACACAGAAGATGAAAAAAAGCTACTCAAAGCACTAAGTGATTACTTTTCTCAAGGTGTAGTTAAAAATATTGATGTTAATATACTAAAAAAGCTACTGCAACTTAAATCAAAATTTCCAAAGATACTAGATCCAAATAAGTTCAACCGAGGTAGGGGTGGTTTCGCCTACAGAGGTACGACAATAGGGATTGACACACTGCTTAAAGCAATTGATAACGGTAAATTGCAACAACAGAGTCGTGGTATTTTTGTAATTGACGATCCAAAAATTACAATACAATCAAAGGGATCAACAGGGTATCTTAGTTTTAGTGTTGAAATGGTAGATGCTGAAATATTTGCTGTCGGGGCCAGAGCAGGAAATCGATACAAAAATCTAATAAAACAAAAGCTATTTCCAATTACAGCAGAAATTAGTAAGAAGAATCCAAACCTACTATTTAATACTCATTTTGTACGAGCTTTATCTGATTATGAAGAAGAAGAAACTTTGTTAATTGACACAAAATACACACCAACTGCAATCATTCTAACAGATCCATACGACATACTCAAGAATTTAGATAATGAAAACTTTTCCGTTGATACTGGGTATTATGAATTGAAAAAGCGACTGGACCAGTCGCGACTGGAAGCAGCAGCAATGTTAAAGTAATAAAATTATGATCAAACTACTCGATCTATTAAAAGAATCTGTACAATATACCAGCTGGGTCAAACCGTCAACAGACTCATTCAAAAAAGAATTTAAAATCGAGCATGAACTGAAAAATCATGATTTCTTTGATTCTGAAGAAGAATTTTTAGAAGCAGCACGCAAAGCGCAAGTAGTAACAATAACTCCAAGTGAAGATGCACGTATAGCGTATAGATCTCGCACTGACAGCAAAGAAGAGCTTTTAAGTTTGATTAAAGGTTATAGATCCTACCCGAAGTATCGCAATGAAAAAACTCTGGATAATATGTATAATCGCTTTGAGCAAAATGAACCAATGGACATGCCTATTGTAATTGAGTTTAATACAGGACAGCGAAGAATCTTCGGAGGCAATACTAGAATGGACATTGCTTTTCAATTAGGTATCAATCCGAAAGTGTTGCTAGTAAAGTCGTCTAGATAAACTGTTTATTACATCCTGAATCTGCCAGGTAACGTGCTAGACAAGCACGTTTCAATTAAATGTATTAAATGTATACAGTATACTATATATACGCTAGTTATATATACATACATACTAAATATATTTGTATTGAACTAGTACTGTATTATACAAGCATGATCAATGCCAGAGTATTGTACGTTCGCTAGATGTAATTAAATTACTAGAGTCACGTATATCGAGTCGAAAGTGTAGTTTATCAGGTGATTAACTAGAGAATAGAAATTTTCCGAACGAAGGTGTACGTAGAAGATTGATAGGTGTGCGAAGGTGTATTTAATAGTATTGGGGGTGGATAGGAAAAGTTACGAAAAAATATTTGCATCTATCAAATTTTTTATATAGATTCAATTGATTCTATATGACTTTTACTCGCGCTAGCAAGTGCAGATACATCATTTACTCGCTCTATATATGTACTGTATATATTCGCGCTATATATATACTAAATTATATAAATTTCAATAGTATTGCAGCGATTCTGTTACTCGCGCTATATATATACGCTACATCATTTACTCGCTCTATATATGTACTGTATATATACTGTATTTACTCGCGCTATATAGTAGTTCAATACTGTTTACTTGTATACTGTATATATATATAATAAACGTATATGTACTATTCAGTTCCGAAACAATTTAATTTATGAAATCGATCAATGCAACTCGCGCATATCAGTTAACAGAATCGCAGATTCGATATGCCATGGAAAATTCTACTTCCAATGCCGAGGCAGCAGCGTGGCTTAATATCGACTACGCTACATGGAGACGTTATGCTCTTCGATATTTCGATAGCGATTCAGGTTTGTCTCTTTTCGAGCTACACAAGCAAGTTGGTAAGGAAATTCGTAGAAAATATCCGAGTACTCGATATCGATCGAAGAAAATTAAACATCATTTTCAAGCGTATGAAATGACGGATATACTGCTTAACAAACATCCTAAGTATGCGCAATCGCGATTCAAATATCGATTGATACATGAAGGCTGGAAGCAAGAGCGTTGCGATCATTGTGGATACGCGCAAGCACGTACCATAGACTATACAGTACCTTTGTATCTACTGCAGCGAGATGAAAATCCTTTCAATTTTGCATTGGACAATCAAGAGTTCTGTTGTCATAATTGCTTTTACATACTGTATGGTAATCGTAATGGATCGGTTAAGAAAGTGCGTATCGATCCGGAAACCAATGAAATTGTACCGGCAGTACCAGTGCGTAAAGCTCTGTTGGCAGAGCGTATTAAGAAAGGGCCTTATTTTGAACGCAAACCTCATTGGGGTATTAAAAAACTTGAAGAAAATCAGGAAAAATCTGAAGAATGATTTGGTAGTTTGATTCAGGCTTCTTATCTTTAAGTATGAAAGTAAAAGATAAGAAAATCATTGACACTGTATTTGGGAAGCAAGTTGACAAAGCTTTTTTCTGCAATTACGATGATCTAGCCAAGCAATCAAATCTGGCAAAACAGGAAACCAACGATTGTGTAGTGTTATCATTGATGAGTGTATTAGATATACCATATGAGGCTGCACATGATATTGCACGTACCAAATTGAATCGAAAAGATCGACAAGGTACTTACCTGACGATATTTGCCAAGAACATTATCGGTGAGAAATTCAATGGATATCGAATTAAATTCATTGGAGCTCATCCTGAAAAAAGCCATTGGCAGACTTCAATTGCCGGATCTGTTAATAAAAAGGTTTTGAAGAATGTGCATTATAAAAAGTCAGATGTCGGATATACCCTGAAATCATTTATCGAGCATAATCCAGTGGGTAGGTTTATGTTGATAGTGCAGGGTCATGCAGTGGCCGTAATCGATGGTGTATTGTATGGTAATGGAAACGATCGAACTCGAGGAGTACAGAGACGAGTATGGGCTGCATTTGAAATGAAAAAATAAAAATATGTTACAAAAAGGTCATTTAAAACATTGTTTAAAACAATACTATAACCCTATCAGATCAAGGGTAGAACAATCAAGGGCCCCCTAGATCAATCAAGGGTAAAGCAGATAAACTACCCTAGGAAATCAAGGGTAGTGCTAGCACGATCAAGGGTAACATAGGTAATTTACCCTAGGAAATCAAGGGTAGAATAACCTTAAAAACCAAGCGATCTGATCGGCGGTCGGCCGGTCAATTTCTAATTTTTAATGAAGCGTTAACTTTTTTGCTATAGACCTTGAAATTTGGATTTAGGTAGCACCTAATAACTATTCAATCTCACTCTCAATACTATTCACTCTCAATACTATTCAATACCATTTTCGTCTATTCACGTCTATTCACGCGCGTATACAGTGCAATCATCGACTTACTTCAACGAGTCACTCTTGGAAAATCCACGCCGTTTCAAAGCTCGTGCAATTCGCGCGCGATCGCTACGAGATGTAGACCAGCTGGCTTGATGTATTATCGAGTCTGTCCAGGGTGATATAATATACAATTCACTCGCTGACATGGTATTACCTACTATCCAAACTTCCTGTTCTGTAAAATCTCCTAGCAATTCTAAATATTCAGAATTCATCAGAGCCTGCGATTCAACATCTTTATATCGACACGATACTATTACCGGATATCGTCCAGACGGTTTAGGTGTGCGCGCAAATTCCGAAGCCGTGGCAAGAGATTTTGTCATGGAAATGAAAATTTCGCTTCGCGATGTAACAGGCAGTCGGTTAACTGACAGTTTCCACCAATTTCTACCTTCAGGAGTCAATGTATATCGTTCCGTTTCTATCCAATCCGCTAACTCGGCAATCGATAAAGTCTGGCCACGATACAAACGATCGTCCGGCTTTAATTGTGGATCTAACTGTGCTGGAAATTTCGTTTTCATGGTTAACAGCTGGTTCAAAGCTTCATCATCAATACCACGCTTGCGCAAGCTTGCAAGATACCCACGAATCGCGCGCCAAAGCTCTGCTTCTTCTCGAGTATCGTTTTCGCGTGCACGACCATATACTTTCGTTAAAAATCGCAGATATCGAGAACTTGATTCAGCCGTGGTCGGGTCGGCCCATAACAGCGTTCCAAAATCAATTTCTTCCAACAGGCTTTTCAATTTAATCATATACTCGAGTATTTGTACATAAATAAATATACCGCGTCTGATATTTATTAATAAATGGCCATGCGCTTATACTACTGCATTCCTGAGTCTGTTGTAAAAAAACAAGGCGGACTACATGTTATCGAGCTAGACATCGACGGAGAAACATACACTTTAGAACTGGATCGATATCAAAATACCCTGGCCATTTCATTTACGCATGAAGGTTCTGGAACAGCGACGCGTGGCACTACTACAAATGCAGTTAAAGTGCTTCGGAGAATTGCCGCGGAGGTTACCGCATTTGTTCGTGCGAGGCCGGGCATCACGCAAATTACGTTTTCAGCTTCCGGGTTAGGTACGCGGGCAGGTGAGCGTGAATCGAAAGCGAGGATATATCGAGAGCTGCTGCGCAAGTCGTTTCCGAATTTGAAGTATTTCGATCGAGGATCTTATCAGATAATTTATTTAAATCAGTAGAAAAATTTGTTGTATTGAATTTTATTTCTTATATTTATGTATGTAAATTAATAAAAACAACAAGTTATGAAAGCAACATTTTTCTTTACATTTAACCAAAACAACTCAGGTGGACATTTTCATGAATGTAAACATGATGGTATTTGTGAGTATGTAATCATTGAAGCACATGATGCCAAAGAAGCTAATGCAAGAGCTGAGGAAATTGGTTTGTATTTTGATGGGGTTGAAACTGAATCAGATTGTGAATGCTGTGGTGATCGTTGGTTTAGGGCAGATGACTCCGATGGCAATGCAGAGCCTTTAATATTTGGCAATCCTGCAGGAGAATGTAATGGTTCATATGCTATTCATTATTTTGATCATTTTGACACTTTCAATATTTAACAACCCCGACAACCAATAATTAAAAACAAAATAAATACAAATTAAATATGGAAAATTTAGGTAAATTTATTGACGACATTAGAAAAGAAATCAAATGGTTAAATGTTTCTTTTGAAGAAGTACCTTTTGGAGAAGCAATGGTTCTAACAATCCCATCTTCAAGTAAAAAATATATTGTTGATACTAGAAAAATTGGAAAAATTGAATACGATACTCCAATGTATTCTGAATTGTTAGGAATGACAATAGAACATCTGAAGAGGTTTAACCAAAATGTTGTATAACGTCTGATGATAAAATGTTCGTTTTAATGTTGTTTATATATGTATATACAAATGTCGGGTTTGAGTATGTGAGGGAAACAGGATGGTAATAACGTGGGGGCAGAGGTAAGCTAGTTAAGCCCATAAGTCAGAATAAAAAAGAGTGGGGTAAGTTAGGGGTATTTTAAGTAATTTTTATTACTTAAAAAGATCATAATTTTGGTACTGTTTGTACATTTAATATATATTTTTTTCTTATGTTATCAAACAGATTGAACGGAGTTGGCATATACATTTCTTCTGGGTTATCACGCCAATCTTGTTCCCACTGTGGTCTTTCGCGATGTGGTACTGATTTTAAATGGATAGAGCCATTACGCTTAACATACCAAGTGTGATATCTTAAATCAACCAATTGTAATGTTGAATCTGTTGGATGGTAAAAAAGCAAGCCATTATATTTTGCTGCTACACTTAGCCAGTTATATAGGCTATCGATGTTGGTATTTAGTACAATTGTGGTTTGGGTTGTCTGTTGTATTTTATCTCTTTGTTCAGCAAATACTCTGTTAATCTCATCAGCCTGAGATTTCAGCATTATAACTACGGTATCTTTGCGTATTACCTTAGTTATCGGATATTGCGCCGATAGTGAATTTTTTGCTGTTCCCAAGATCATCATCATCATCATGCTTACGAGTAGGGGCAGGAGCTGAAGTTGCTTCTTCAACAATTGAGTCAAGTTGGTGAATTTGTTCATCTTTTTGTTTGATTACTTGTTTGAGTTCTTTTGTTGTTGCAACTAGAGTATCATTAGCATGCTTGATCTCTTGATTTTCCTTAACTAATTCAACTGCTGATTCTACAGTTTTGTGATGTTTTTGCCCAACAGTACCTAGTTGGCCTAAAACTAAAGCTAGACCTCCGCCTAGGATACCTAGCATTGCTGTACCTTTACTTATTTTCATTTTTTACGAGTTGTAGTACGTGAACGGGTTGTAGTACGTTTTGGAGCTGATTCCTCTAAGATAAGATCTTTTAAGTCTCGAAGTGCCTCTGTATTGTTATCAATACTTGTTTTAAGATGTTGCTGGTCACCTCTGATATATTCAGTCATTTCTTTTTGAAGATCATCCACTTGTTTTTTAAGTGTATCCTCTGATTGTAGTTGGCGTTTTAACATAAACCACAATGCTGAGCCTAGACCTAGTGTAATTACACCTAGTGCTCCATATTGGGATAATGTTTCAAAAACACCTAACGATTCTGCTTGTAGTATCATATTTCTTTATAATAATTATGTTACAGATTAGGTTTTTTCAGTAAATTTACATATATTTATTGTATGAAAAAAATAGACATCATTCAAAGTATGTTGCGAGAACTAAACGACAACAATTCTGCAAACTACAAAAAAACAGTTTTAAGTAATTATGCATCGTACGAGTTAGTACGTAAAGTATTGTATTACACTTACAATCCATTTTATCAGTATTACGTTACACCCGAATCGCTAGAAAAAAATTATTATCATGATTTGGGTACGGGTCGATTGTATGATGATATGTTTGACCTATTTGATGATTTGCGATCTAGAACTATTACTGGTCACAGTGCTATTAATTCTGTTAATATGTTTTGCCGAAATAATGAGGGGCTTAAAGATATAATTTACAAAATCATTGGCAAAGATTTGGAAATTCGAATGGGTAGCAGTTTAATTAACAAAGTTATTCCTGGTCTAATACCTTCATTTGATGTTGCGTTAGCAACTCCGTTTGAAGATGTATCAGTTGATTTTACAAAAGACATTTGGTATGCGTCTCGTAAATTAGATGGAGTAAGATGTTTAGCCGTTATAGATGAAAATGGAGCAGTGTCACTTTGGTCTCGTCAAGGTAATGAGTTTGAAACTTTACAAAAAGTTAAAGATGAAATTGCTAAACTCAATTTAAGAGACAAAGTATTAGACGGCGAAATTTGTTTAGTGGATAATTTCTATGAATTTGAGTTAGAAAATGGAAACGTTTTAAAATTGCATGAAAATGATACAGTAATTACTTCTAACGGATCTAAATTAGCTAAAGATTGTACCATTAATGATATTATTTATTTATAGAGTGTTATGAAATAAATTCGTCTAACTCATATTTATATTAAACATATTAATATGGATTATCAGAAAATTTACGATCAAATAATTAATCGTGCAAAAAATAGAAAATTAGAAGGATATAAAGAACGACATCATATAATACCAAAGTGTATGAATGGAAGTAATGATAAAAGTAATCTAGTTAATTTAACGGCACGAGAACACTTTATATGTCATTGGCTTTTGATTAGAATATATCCTTTTAATCAAAAGTTAGCTCACTCATTTTGGATGATGTGTACTAAAAAAAGTAAAAGACATCAGTATTATACGATTTCTAGCAGAGTATATAGCGAAGCTAAAGAAATGTTTTCTAGAAATGGACTTTCAAAAGAAACTAAAGAAAAAATGAGAAAGCCTAAACCTGCTGGATTTGGAGAAAAAATTAGAAAAGCGAATAAAGGTATCAAGCATTCTATAGATCGAATTGAGTCTAATAGGCAAGGGCAGCTTAAAAAAATTAATTTAGTGGGTCATGGTCATAATAAAGGAACTAAATGGTCTGTAGAATCTAAAAAAACGTTTTCCGAATTAAGAAAAGGTATAGGTAATCCTATGTATGGACGTAAGCTCAGCAGCAATCATAAAATTAAATTTAAAAAACCTAAGCGAAAAATACTTCAATTGAGTATAGAAGGTAATATTATACAAGAATGGGAGTCAAGTAAACTAATATACGAAAGTTTAGGATTTTCGCAAGATCAAATTATTGCGACTTGTAAAGGTAAAAGAGAGTCATTTAAAAATTATATTTGGAAATATGCAACAAGTTAAAATTAAAAAAATAACAAAATTTGAGACAGAAAAATTTTCTGAAATTATGAAGCAAATACGTAGAAAAGATCATACAATCTCTAACCCGAAATACTTAGTATTTGATATAATTGAAGGCAGTGACTTTCGAAGTAAATTAGGAAATAAAGTGTATTCTAGTAGGTATTCTGAGTTGAATGCTTATTTGTATAATGCCAAAGAAAAAGGATTTAATCATTTGAAAGTTGTAACTCAAATTACAATAGTAGATGAAAAGCATTATATTGAACTTATGGAAAATGCAGATGGTAATAAATGGGAAGGATTAATTTTGCGTGATTCAAATTCAGTGTATGAAGGTAAACGAAGTAAAAACATGCTCAAATGTAAATCGTTTCAGGACGCTGAATATAAGGTAATTGATTTGGAAATTGGGCCTTTTAGAATGATTGAAAATGGATTGGAAGTTACCAAAGATGTTCTTTCCAATGTAGTTATTGAGCATAAAGGAAATAGAGTTTCTGTTGGATCAGGATTTAGTATTGAAGAAAGGGAATACTTTAAAACTAATCCAAATGAAATTCTTAATAAAATTATAACTGTTAAGTATTTTGAAGAAACAAAAAATCAATCTGGATTGTATAGTTTACGGTTTCCAACCGTAAAATATATTCATGGTAAGTCTCGCGAATGTTAATTTGGTACTTTGAACTATTTTACTTATCTTTAGATATTGAAATTGTAAAACAATGAAACACGAAACAATTAAAACAGAAAACTATCTGCTTGCAGTAGATGATTCAGAGATTAAAGAAGGTGATTGGTACTATTTGCCGAGAACAAATAGTCCTCATTTTTGTGCAAGCAAGGAGGCATCAAAAGAATTAAACTTAGAAAGAAGTGTAGGTGTAAAAAAAATATTAGCACATTTGCCATTAGAAGGACAGAACTTATATGGTTTAGATTTACTACCACCACTTGAACAAGAAGATGATGTTGAGAAGTTGGCTGATAAACTATCTAAGGAGTATTCAGTATATGAAACTGCTCAAGATGATGTGTATCAAGGAATAATTATTGGCTACAACAAAGCCAAAGAGAAGTACAATTATACAGAGGAGGATATGAGAAAAGCAATTTTAATGGCAAGAGAAGATGAACATAAAATAGATGTTAGACACCCTATTGAAATCATCCAATCCCTCTCACAACCAAAGATGCCTATTTGGTTTGAGTGTGAAATGACATTCAAACAGATGCCCGACTTCCACAAAGATGAACCTAAAACAACCACCAACCCCCAAGGTCAAACTGTATGGGTAGGTAAATACATTTATTAACTATGAACAAGATAGCAGAATTACATTTAGAAGCTTTTACTCATACAGAGTATAACCCTGAAGACAAAGTGCCTAATTATGTTG
>Ga0172373_10007018_pt1 | contig 14778 bp, 20 predicted proteins | sample Lak10m_2_FD_114546 | JGI IMG/M metagenome (GOLD analysis project Ga0172373, IMG submission 114546) | Freshwater microbial communities from Kabuno Bay, South-Kivu, Congo - kab_092012_10m | ecosystem: Environmental > Aquatic > Freshwater > Lake | place: Democratic Republic of the Congo... | reverse complement strand
GAAAAACAGTAAATTATTCGGCAGGGAACTCGAACGTCACGAGGCGAAACGGGACGTCTGGCGGGAAGTATTGGAAGGTATAGACGAAATCAAGGCCGGAGGCGGGAAAAGGGTTGTCGTCGAACCGAAAACGGAAGTTGCCAAGGCGCGCATAAAAACGGGGCTTTCCCAAAGTCAGTTTGCCGCATTGATGGGCGTCTCGAAACGAACACTTGAGCAGTGGGAACAGGGGCGGCGCGAACCGTCCCGGGCTGCAAAAACACTGATCAGAATTGCTGATTTACGCCCTGAAGTCTTGAAAGAAATTACTACTTGACCCAGGAAAATCATCGTAACGTGAAATCACACATCCTCTCTAAACTCCGATAGATAGAAGCATTTGAAAATGTTCGGATTGTCTACGCCTGCGAATCCGGCAGCCGGGCTTGGGATTTCCCGTCCGCCGACAGCGACTGAGGGAACGGAAAGTAATGGTGACGATCAAACAGATTAAACGTTGATCCGTTCGGTCACGTGCAAGGGTTTGGCCGACCCCAATAAGCAAGCGAAAAGATCAACTTCTTTTTTTATCATCAAATCCCTCCGTAATTACCCCCCCCCGCAATTTGCTTGCCCTCTCGGTCAATATGACATATATTTAGAGCCGAAAACTGGTTTTATTGGAGGATGAGCAATGGACTACCTGGTGGCAAAATCATCGGTCAGCATCACAGACCTGAAGAAAAACCCCTCGGCCGTCATCAAGGAAGCGGAGGGGGCGCCGGTGGTGATCCTCAATCACAACCGGCCTTCCGCCTATATTGTGTCGGCGGATGCCTTTGAGGCCATGCTGGAAAAGTTGGATGATCTTGAAATCAAAAAGACCGTTCGCAAACGACAGAGCGAAAAATCCATCCCGGTTTCTCTCGATGCCTTATAACCTCACCTTCAAGGAATCGGCCTTGAAGGAGTGGGGCAAACTGGACCGGCCGATTCGGGAACAATTAAAGAAGAAGCTGGCAAAGCGGCTGGAGCGTCCGCGCGTAGAAGCGGACCGGGTCAGCGGCATGGATGACGCCTACAAGATCAAGCTCCGTGCCGTCGGACTGCGGCTGGTCTATGTCGTGGAAGAGGGCACGAAGACCTTGACGGTCTATGCGGTGGGGAAAAGGGATAAGAAGGAAGCCTATCGCAAGGCCAAAGAGAGGATCGACATAACATAAGTGAAATATTGTAGCTTTTTCGGAATATGCTTTGATCTTGCGGGCGCCATACTGATCTTCATTGGCGTTTATGTCACCAAGGAGGAAGCAGTCCACATCGGCACCCCTCGCCTCGGCTCTGATGACCCCCAAAAGAGGAGCCAGATCCCTTCGGCAGGAGTGTCCTAATGACCGAAAAGGGCGCTACCCGCATGTACACACCGCCGGACCCATCCCTTGATGACTACGACGCGTTGATCGATTACGCCCTGACCATCGACGGCTACCGGTACGCCGAGGAGGTCTGGCAGGTGCCGCCGAACACGCAGGAACACTGGCGCAAGGTCCGGTCCTTCAAGCAGCATGGGCGTTGGAGCGGCAGCTTCGAGGATCTGCGCGCCTGCCTGTTCGCCTATCAGCGGAGCATCCGCTGGGCGGAGAGCGGCGCTTACGATCGGGAAGGCAGGGCGGAATTCATGAAGATCCACCGTGCCCTATGCAGGGCCTGGGAGAAAAGGCGGTTCCTTTTCAGCGACAAACAGGCTGGTGGTTTTTCTAACGATCCCTCCGCCATACCGAAAAAAGGCAATAGAGCGGCGCATCGCAGTTGATTTCTTTCTTTTCAAACCTTCTTTCCGGGTACTTGCCAGACAGGATCTCCAAATTTTTATCGATTTCCGCCTCGTTTTCCGCCCATTGGAAGATGGCCCCCCACACTTCGGCGGCGGGCCCTCCTGGGAAATAGTAAAATGCCTTTTCAAGGGAGAGCGCATCGAGGCGTTCGATATCGGCTGACAGCTCCGACAGGGAGTTTTTCTTGCTCGATTTGAATTCGCACAAGACAATCTCCTTACCCGTTTTTTTCATGAGCACCATATCCATCCGGCCTCCGGAAATGAGGGGCACCTCCGAGAAACAGTGGTGCGTCTCTGAATAGATCTCGGTGAATAGGGTCGAGATATTGGCCTCGGTCGGTGGGGTTGATTTTGTGGACGGCCAAAGAATGGCAAATTTCCTTCTCGTAATCTCCGCGAATTTATCGAACTGAATTTCAAACATATCAGCCTCCATACCGGCGCTCGGGACAGTTTTACTTGTCGCGAATCATTCCCCTTCTCTCTGCCACACCAACCAATCCTGCATGGCTTCCGTGAATTCCCGTTTCAACGCCTCCGGCGCCAGAATCTTCACGTTCGGCAGCCAAACCTTCAAAATATTCTTGATTTCCTCATAATGAGCGACCGAAAATGAGACGATCAATGAGCCATCCGGTTTTACTTCTCTGATCTCCTGGGTAGGGAATATCTTGCGACGGTTGAAATAGTCGGCGCAGGATTGATCGACCAGGATGAGAATCTCGATTCTCCTTTCCCCGGAGAACCAGATATTGGCGCTGTTTTTCAAATCGCTGTCCAGCGAAGCGGGAATGTACTTGAAGCAGGTCTTTGTGGCTTTGAAATCTTTGATCTTGTCCAGGGCATAGCGTTTCAGCGTCCCGTCGAGGGCATCCTTGCCCACGAGATACCAGAACCCGTCAAAGTAAATGATTTTGTAAGGTTCTATGACAACTTCATAGGGCGAAAAGACGGCGTATTGAAAACGGCCTTGCTTCTTTCCGCAAATGGCCTTGACGACCCGGCTTAAAAGACGGCTATCCAGGGGGACGGATTCGTCGATCTTGATAAAGACCGGTTCCGCCATGACCACATCGTAGAGGCGATTGAAAAGACTGTCGGCGGCGCGCTGAAAAGGCTGGCCAAGCTGGAGGACAAGATTTTTCAGGGCGACCACCAGAGCCAATTCCGTATCGTCGAAGACCTCAAAGTGTTTGAGAAGGCTTTTATCGAGCGCATACACCCCCCTGGCCGTTTCCTTGACAGGAAATCCCGCCGCCTTGAGAAACAGTATATCCCTCTGGAGAGTTCGGACCGTCATCTGCAACGTGTCCGCCAGGGCCGACAAAGGCACTTTCTCTTGTTCCATGAAGACCCGCAGCATCTGACCGAGCCGGACCAATTTTTTCCGCAGCTGCCCCGGACTTTCCTTTGCCATCGTCATGATTATTCCCTCCCCAAATCAATCTGAGAAATGAATAACATTCTTTTCACATTTTCGCGACAGTTAGTTGTCGTTTGACGGTTGAATTGATCAAAGCACAATGCTAATCGCTTACCAAACTTCATCAACAGCACCTGTTTGCAGAGGTTACCGATATGAATAAATCGAAACGGGATACTTTGGAATCAGCCGGCTCTGCAGGAGAAACACCCATTGCCTGGCGCAACACCATCTTTTGCGAATCCGATGACGGGCATTTAAAAGCCGCCCTTAATCACTGCGCGGCGGAGTTAGGCTGTCGCGTCTGGTACAATGAAGACACCGCTCCCGACATCTTGGCTGTCGGCAGCTTCATCCATATCGTGGAGCGCCGACTCCTCGGCGAGGAAACATGGCGATACTATGTACGGTGTTGTGACGGAAGCAATGACGCCGTACCTTGCATCCTGGTGGACAACCTCGCCGGTCTGCCTCTGCCCAAAACAAAACAGATCCTGCGGCTTGATATCGCTTGCCCGGATGCGTTCGCACGATTGACCGGCATCATCCGCGACCTCAAGAAACGCATGGATAAAAAAATTCCTATTGCTCATCGAAAACGTCCGCTGCCGTGCATTCAAAGACAGGTGCGTCAAGAGGACGGCAGCGTATTGACCAAATTCGATTGGGAATGAGAGTCGTCCATTTATCTTGCGGAGGCACATATGGATCGGAGGGATTTCACAAAAGCGTTCGTCGCGGTGAGCGCGGCCTTTATCGCCGAGCAGCCTTTATGGGCCTGCTTCAGCAAACCAAATATTAAGCTGGTCGGCGTGGGAACCGCAGGGTACCTGGCCATTAAGGGCTTGTGCGATAAGCTGTCGGACGTGCCGACCTTTCTGGCAATCAGTCGAGAAGCGTCGGATCTGAATCGGGTTGTCAGCGAAAACCGAATATTCCTTCAGCCAATGGAACTTGGAAACGTTCACATACTTTCTGACTGTCGGCCTTGATCTGTCGAGGATCATGTATATCTGGGTAATGTTCTGTCCTTTTTGCCAGCGGTTCGCTTCCTGGGAGGTCTTTCTTTTGACAAACACGTTCTCATTTCGCCTTGTAGGGAAGCGCCTCCATCGCAAGGAGTCCGGCAAGGGCTTCGAATTCGGGGTCCTTGTGGATCAGTAACGCATTGTTCCGAATGGCAAAGGCGGCAACCACGGCATCGGCCAGGGAGACATGATGCTCCGCCTTGAGACGGGCCGCGGTCAACAGGATCGGCTCGTCCATGGCCCAGAGGACCTCCGCCCGCAGTTGCCGGATCAGGGCATAGCGGCGGTCCGCTTCGGCGCGCCCCTTTTCCTGGAGCGTGATATAGTAGGTCTCCATGAGGACCGGCCAGGGCAGGAGAATGGCGGCATCCTTCAGTACCTCTTCCACACGGTCGCTGCCCGCTTCGTCCTCAATGAAGGTCAGCAATGCCGAGGTATCGAGGAGATAGGGGCCTCGGGGTGCGGTCGGCTTGGCCATCTTAGCCCCTTTCTTCGCGCTTGCTATCCGCGCGACGCTCCTTCAACAGACGCGCGGTCAACCCCTCCCCCCGACCCCGGCCGCGCAGAGAGGCGATCGGGTCCGCCGGGGTCGGCACGATGCGGATCGTTTCCCCGTCGTCGAGCCAGACCAGACACGCCCCTCCGCCGATCTGATGGCGCTTGCGGATCGCCGCCGGAATGACCGTTTGTCCCCGTTTCGTGACTGCCGTTTGCATAATTCACCTCCGATTGGACATTTTATAAGGCGTTATCTGGAAATGCAAGCGATTGTTCCGGGTGTTTACCGTTTGCCGCGATCCCGTTTGCGATTTTCCCCTAATCGTGCTATCTCTCTTTCACGTTCTACAACACAGAAAGGATGCATGAGTCACTGGGGTTGTCATTCTCATCCATGCCCTGAAGAAACAGCAATACGGAATTGCCGTCCTTACTGTTGATCGCTCCAAGGTAGATCTGGCCAGCCGAAAAGTCTTTATCATGATGCGCGGGATCTACCGCAGGGAGACTAAAGAAAGCGCAGCAATCCTTCCCGCCATCATCGGCGCCGTCCGAGTAGCCCTGGTCGATTCTGGTTGAATAACCGAAATCCCGGTGATCTTGGCAAAAAAGAGACCCTGGACCCGGCTGACCGTCGGACGGCTTGTCTCCCCGTCCCGAAGACCGGCATACGGCGTCACCGGGGCGCGGCAGGCCCCAAATCGATTCGCCTAGAGTGCTTGAGCTGTAACAGCCTTAACCGCCTCATTGATGATTGCCACCATGCACCGGAAATGATCGACGCGTTGCCACTGTCGGATTTCGTGCACCGGCTGCCGCAACTATTGGGCGAACGGTTACTCCAACTTCTTCAACATCAATTCGCAGGCACTGAAAGTAACGGTTTTCCCTGACCCCTCGCCGAGATACTCAGGGACAAACGCCTGCTTTCCCTTTTCCACTACAGACTCGCCATTACCGAGGATCTTCAGGATTTAATCACGGATCCGCCCGCGATTCTCCTCGGTGAATATCAGGAACTATTCTTCTACCGTAGCGTCTCCGTTATGCTGCGCCCTACCTCTTTCAGCTATCTGCTCCTCTTGGCACAAACACCCGAAAAATATGTCCGGAGAGAGACAATCTTTCAACATCTCTGGCCGGACGCGGCGAACTACGAGGGGACGGATAAACCCTATGAAGGGCAGGTTTCAGACCACAAGCGGAAACTCATTGCCGCAATCAAGCAGGGCGTAACGGCGAAGGCGGCAATAGAGGCGGGCGATTTGGAAACGCTGATCTCCACGCGGCACAAGAGGGGCTATAAGCTCAACTTTGCCAAAGAAAACGTACTGATCCTGAAAAAGCAGGATATCCTTTTTGTTGCTTTGGCCGTCATTTTAGAGTGGAATGAGTTTTTTTCCGACTTCATTCTGGACGTAGAGGCATTGCTCATCCTTTGCTGAGGGCGCCGGAAAACCAGTTGATATTCAATGGCGAAAGAGTTACATTGGAGGCGGTTAATCAAGGAGGTAACGAATGAGAACAATTGAAACAACCGCACGGGTGGGGAAGAACCGCAAGGCAAACCTGCTTTTGGAATTTCCACCGGACGTTTCTCCGGGCGACTACAGAATGCTTGTGGTGGTAGATGAAAAGGCAATCGGTACCGGCGACAACGGACATGTGGCCTTTGAATGTCAGACTTGGGACTGGAACGGCTGGCCGAAAAATACAACATTCCGGCGGGAAGAAATCTATGGCGAAAACGGACGATAAATTCTGCTTCCTCGATACAAACATCATTGTGTATGCTTCGGACAGCAGTTCTCCCTGGCATCAGTCTGCTCGAGAGAAGATCAAGAAGCTTCTCAGCGACAGGTTCCGTTTGTTCATCAGTCCTCAGATATTGAGGGAGTATGTCTCGGTTGCCAGCCGGTCTACAGAATATCGCGGCTTTCGTTTTTAATAATGAAATAACAAAGCAGTGATGCTATAATGGCATCGACACCAACATCTTCCTTTTACACGGCACTGGAAGATGATTTAACTGAAGGATGAATGCAGGAGGGGAGGTTTACCATGCCTTCCGCAATGGAACGGCGATTGGACAGGGTCGTCCATGAGCTGAACGAAATCAGAAAAGAGATGATACCGCTGAAGGTGCAGCCCCCTGTCAGAGCCGGCCGGGAGATCAACACATGGAAGTAGCTGGGAGAGAAGATATCCATCAGATGGGATCACGTATCCGCCGTCGATAAAATCCGGCAGCAGCGGGATGGGATAAGCGTGATATATTGAACGTGAAGGAGGTGAAAATCATGAAAATTTACTCCACGGTCGTTTCCGGCAAGGAGGTCAGCAAGTTCATCCGGATTCCCGATGAGTTCAAGGAGACGGAACTGAAGGTCGTCGTGCGCCCCGTGCGGAAGAAGAAGGAGCGTTTTGCCGGGCTGTTCATGAATCCCGTTCGGGTAAAAAAGATATCCATTCCCTCCAGGGACGAAATCCATGAACGATAGCCGGGTCTTTGTAGACACCAACATCTTTCTCTACGCCGCACTGGAAGACGATTTTCAAAAGGGCAAGAGGACGGACGCCGTCAATCTGCTGAAGGGCCTCAACGACAAGCTTGTCTACGTCAATACCCAGGTCCTCAATGAGTTCTACAGCGTCATGCTGCGCCACGGGGCAAGCGATGAGGCGATCCAGGGCCGTCTTGCCGCGATCATCGGGGAAACCAAGGTCTCTGTGATCACAGTCAAGACGATCAAGCGCTGTTGGGATATTCGGATGAAATACCATTACAACTACTGGGACAGTCTCATCCTGGCGTCGGCCCTCGAACAGGACTGCGGCATGCTCTATACCGAGGATCTTCAGAATGGCCAGGTCATCGAAAAATCCCTGAAGATCGTCAACCCCTTCGCCCCGTAAGCCCCTTTCTCTTTTCCCGCTGATCCTGACCCAAAACAGGATCGCAAGCATGGCCGCATCAATCCTCCCTCTGCGCGGCTGTCATGTCTGGTGAAGTGATCCTTCGGAACCTCCCTTTCCCTACCTCGCGCTCGGCCTGTTGTTGGTTTCACCCTGTTCAACTCTTTTTTTTAGATTGCTTACAATGTGCTTACTAGGCTTGAAACTTGGAAGGGCTTGCCGGTCATCTGTAATTATGTAAGCCACTGTTTTTATTGGTGCCTGGGGCGGGAATCGAACCCGCACAACCTCAAGGATCGAGGGATTTTAAGTCCCTTGCGTCTACCAATTCCGCCACCCAGGCATATGCCTTGAAGGCTGATGTCTATATTCTTTCTTGAAAATAGTGTCAAGAATTTCATTCTCAAAGCATTTTGATTGATTTTTCCGCTTGCCTGTGCAAAAGCCAGCGAGCGTGGATGAATCGCCCCAATAAAAACATTGCCCTGAAGACTCCGGGCAGGCAGGCGTAACAAAAATGATCGGGTAAAAACTTTACATGGATTAATCTCCCCTCCGGAGGCTGGCGCTATGCAAATCGTTGATACAATTATTCTGGGAGGACGGGTTCTCCCGATGGATGATATGAACACTGTTCTGCCCGAGGGAGCGGTTGCGATAGAGGGCGAAAATATCGTCGCCGTTGCCTCGGCTGCGGAGATAAGGAACCGTTTTACGGGACATTTGGAGATTGATGCCCGGGATTCGCTGATCATGCCAGGGCTGATAAACGGCCATACCCACGCCGCAATGACCTGTTTCCGCGGAATCGCCGATGACATGGAATTGATGGAATGGTTGAACCGCTACATCTTCCCAGCGGAGGCGCGCAATGTTGATCCGGAGCTTGCCTATCGGGGAAGCATGCTTGCCTGTGCGGAAATGATCCGTTCCGGGACAACGACCTTTTGCGACATGTACATATTCGAAGATGAGACGGCCCGTGCGGCTAAGGAAGCGGGTGTGCGCTGCCTGATCGGAGAGGTTCTTTTTGATTTTCCTTCGCCGAATTTTCAGACGTCGGCAGAGGGGCTATTGTACACAAGGAAGCTACTGGAAAAATGGGCCGACGACCCGCTGGTAAAGATCATCATCGAACCGCACGCCCTTTACACCTGCTCCCCTTCCCTGCTCAAGGATGCCAAAGCGCTCGCAGATGAATTTAATGCGCCTTATGGAACCCATCTCCTCGAAAATAGGGCGGAAGCGAAGCAACTCCAGGAAAAATTCGGTAAACCGGCAATGAAATTTCTCGAGGAAATCGGCTTTTTAAGCGAACGTTTTACCGCCTTCCACTGTGTGTCAATGAATGAAGAGGACATCCGGGTTTTTGCCGATCATGGCTGCCGGGCAGTGCATAATCCGGAAAGCAACATGAAACTGGCATCCGGCATTGCTCCGGCATCAGCGATGCGGAAACAGGGAATCCCTGTTGGGCTGGGAACTGACGGCTGCGCCAGCAACAACGATCTGAACATGTTTGGCGAAATGGATACGGCGGCAAAACTGGCCAAAGTCGCCGCGCTTGACCCAACCGCCCTGCCGGCACTCGATGTAATCAGAATGGCGACCTGCGAAGGTGCTCGCGCACTGGGTCTGGAGCATGAAACCGGCTCTCTGGAAGTGGGTAAAAAGGCCGATATCATTATCATCGGTTTAAACAAGCCGCACCTGACGCCGCTTTACAATGAGTACTCTCAGATCGTCTACGCAACAGAAGGCGCCGACGTAGACACCGTTTTCATCAACGGCAAAATTGTCATGCGGGATAGGAAACTGCTGACAATCGACGAACAGGCGGTAATGGATCGGGTAAGAGAAATTGCCGTACAAGTTGGAAAAAGTCTGTAACCCATGGGACCGGGCAGGCTCTTCCATTTCCGCTAAACGAGTGGACGATCGCCGTTAAGCTTTTCGTAGATGGCGATATATTCGGCAATCATGTGCCCGAGGCTGTAACGTTCCCGGGCCCAACGCATGATCCGGCTTATATGGCCCCTTCTGACATCCGCCGGAAGCCGATGAAACGCAACGCTTTTTTCAAGACCGTACCACAATCCGCCCGCATCATAGTCCTGAAAAAGAAAACCATTGCCAAAATCAAGGGGATAGCCATTATTATTCAGCCGCAGTTCCTGTATCTTGTCGTGGTACCCGCCGGTATCGCGGTTTGTGGCGGTCGCTCCGAAGATATTTCCGACTTGGTCGATCTGCCCGCAAGGTTCATAAAGGGAGGCGCCAAATACATCATGCGCGGCAGCATAACCCAGGAGCGACAGGGCCTCATCGAACGGATGATACGCGATCCGTCCTCCGGACGCCCAGGAAATACCGCCTAAAATATCCGAGTGGGTCCGATCGTTGCCAATCCCGTCGGCAACAAACGCAAACTGCACATCCCGATGTGTTTCGGCAAACTTTTGAACAATCTGTTCAATAAGCTCCACCCCTTTTTGAAAGGCGTCCAGGCGGGAAGGCCAGTAAAGAAGGATGGCGTCTGGGTCTTCCGTCAATCCCATTATCCGCTGAAATTCCACCATATTTGCACGTTTTGCCTCTATTACATCGTCCTCAGGCCCATATTTCCTGATCAGCGCCTCGCAATGTTCCGGGTACATAAGTGAGGAGGGGGCGTTTATAATAGCCCGCACCACTCCATACCGGAACTTCTCTTTTACCTCGCTGCGGACGCTGGGCGGCACCAGATTTCTGTCGAGGAAGTAATCCTCCACAACCTCCTGTAAAAACCTCTCGCCCACGAAATTGATCATAGTCGCGTTTTTTATCGCCGTCGCCTGCGAGTCTATACATGACTTTCCATCCTTCGCAGAGCGATACATCAGATCGCCAATGCGATCCATATCGATTCCGTCAAAAAGTTCAAACGGAATCAGTGACGTAAAGATGTTATGAACCGTGTGCAGGACGGGCAGACCGGTTGCCTTTGCGTAAGCGACTATTGCGCCTCCCGCCATCCAGTCATGCGTATGCAGAATCAGTCGGTTCCCGCTCTGGGCTCTCACGGTCTTTATTATGTTCTTTACCGTTTCCTTCTGGAATTCAGCCGCCGTCGCAATCGCATCGCCGGAATAGGCGCTCAAGTTATCGGCAAACAATGAGGAACTGATTAGATGGATGTTTTCCGGATCAATCCGATAGCGCGCCTCCCGCCATTGAACCTCGCTCATCTGCAATTCGCGCTGAAATCTCTTTTTGAGATTCAGTATGGCAAGGTGAACCTCCAATCCCCGCTCGGTAAGTCCTTCGCACAAGGCAGAGACCACCTCCCCCTGACCACCGCTCTTCCCGGAGATGAACCTGGCGAGTGTTCCCATATCCTCCGGCAGTCTGCCGGTTTCCGGAGATATGATCAAAATGGCGGTCTTTTCCCTTTTCTTGATAACATCAAAGCGCTTTACGGCAACTTCGAGTTTATCGATCTTGCGGGTAAGAATATGAGTGGGCTGAGCGATCGAACCGCCGTAAGGGTTGAAATAGGAGTGAACGGCATGGTCCTCCCCGATCCGCTCATGGAGAAAATAAACATGGTCCGAGGTTGTCAGATGTCGCCAGCGCCTGAGAAGATCTCCCCCTGCCCGTTTGGCATGCTTCTCCAGACTTTCAATATCCCGGAAGAGTTCATACTGTGTCGGGTTGCCGAGCCAGCCAAAGGTATCGCGGCCGGCATCCGCCCAAGAGGAGGTGGAAAGTCCGTGGATATCGACAATCGGACAGGGAACATCATGAAATTTAGAAGCAATTTCGGTAGGAGTCGCCGGGACGATATTGGAATAAACCCTGAGCGCCTCAGGAAGCCCCTTCCAGAAATCGAAAATCCCGGATTCTTCCCAGATATGTTCGCCGATATGTTCGAAATCATAACCGAGCAGCACCACTTCGCCGTCAATCAGGGACAGATATCGTGCGTACTGAGCAGGGGTAAGCGGATTGTGAGGAAACCGGAAGGCAATATCGTCGCTCAATTCCCGATTGCGGGGAATAACAATCATATTGGTGTTTTGAGCGCGGAAAACCGTATTGGGGGAAATCATTTCCCCTTCCCGGCTGTACATGTCGTCACGCTTTTCACACAGCATGGCCCTGTAGCCCATCTCGGCCACAACCCCGGCAATGTCGTTGTTGTACATAAGTTCGGTATTGCGAAAGGAGGTTGGAAAAATGCCGAAGATCCGTTTGATCATCTCTCTGTGCAGCAGAATCTGCGCCAGAAACTCCTTTTTTTTAGGGTCTTCAAACAGACTGGTCAGGGAGTGGTAGTAGGTTTCGTCAAGTATTTCCACCTGGCAGGTGTCGGCCCCAGCATCCATCAATTCCCGAAGGGCGCCAACCACATCCGGACGATACTGTTCAGCCTGCTCAAGGAACGTTCCCGACAGGCCCAGGGCAATCTTGAAAAGAGGATTTTCTTTAACGATTTGAACGAACATCCTTACTGCAGGAAGATAGCATTTGTCGGCTACCTTGATGAATATCTCCCGGTTCCTCTCCTCCCAAAGGAATTTATCGCCGTCGGGATGAAGGCGAAAAGGCTGGTGAAGCTGGAAATAAAAAGCGACAAGCGGCATGTCGTGCCTCTCCATGAATTATGAGGGTTCAGCGGATCGCCGTGCTGTTCTATAGAAGAATAACTCCGAAAAATCAACAGATAACAGATATAAATTCTGGGTCGTCGCTAATAAGTATGGGTAACCCAGTTCGAAACGTGTTAGCGATCAGTGATCAAGATATTCCCTTATGCCGTAAATTCAGTCAACGTCAAAAGGTGGTGGTGGATTACGTTTACAACCGGTGCTTGTAATTAACGACAGAAACATGCTATCTGGAACGCCCAGCCATAATGCATTGAAATGTGGGGAGGGAAAAATCATAAAGTTATGTTTTTTCAACATCTTGCTGATTGGTGTGAAGTAAAAGATCCCTACAACCCACGAATCGCTTTATCTAAGGAGGAAGTGCAATGATCGGGAAAAAGATGGAAGACGCTCTAAACGTTCAGATTAACAAAGAGATGTACTCAGGATACCTCTATATGGCGATGTCGGCCTACAGCAACTCACTGGGGCTGAAGGGATTCGCTAACTGGTTCATGGTCCAGTACCACGAAGAGATGTTACACGCGATGAAATTCTACGAGTACATCCAGCGGCAGGGGGGAAAGGTAAAGCTGATGACGCTTGCGGAACCGCCCCGGGAATGGAAATCACCGCTCGAGATGTTCCAGAAAACCCTGGAACATGAAAAATTCATAACCAGATCGATAAACGAACTGGTTGACTTGGCCATCGCCGAAAAAGATCATGCGACAAATATTTTCCTGCAATGGTACATCACTGAGCAGATCGAAGAGGAGGAGAATGACAACGATATTATCGCCAATCTCAATCTGCTCGGCAAAGGCAAGGACGCCAGCAACGGCCTTTTTATGATCGACAAGGAGCTGGCAACACGGATGACAACCGTGCTTACCGATTTCAGCAAGGGAATCGAGTCGGCAATGAAAGCTGCCGCCACTGCCTGAAAAATGATTGATTGACAAAATTTCATCCCATAAAACAGGACACATGGAACTCACTGTGGGGATATCCTGTCACTGTTTATCACATAAAAATCAGAAGGGGCTTCCAATGCCAAGAATCGCCGTCAATGGCCTCGAAATGACAATGGCCTCCAAACGGGCAACAGAAAAGGCAAACGCCACTGGAGAGATTGTCGCCACCGTTCAGGATATTGCCCAGCAGACCCAGATTCTCGGCATTAACGGCTCGATTGAGGCGGCTCGGGCCGGCGAATACGGCAGGGCCTTCGCCGTCGTTGTGGACGAGATGGGGAGACTGGCGCAAAGCACAGGCGAAGCCACATCAGAAGTAAAGGACCCCGTTTCGGAAATCCTCAATGCCATCGGAGCCGTCCACTCTTCCATAGACAAGTCATCCTCCCTTTTCCAGGATAACTTAAGAATGATCAGGAAATCACTCCGATGATGCAGTCTTTGAACACGGGTATCATGCAATTGGAATCAAACTTCAAGATGGATTGACAAGAAGGTCCACCCCCAAAAAAGGAGCGCGCCATGGACAGGATCAGTAAATTCTTTTCCAGGGCCGTAGGTTTTGCCCAAAGGGATATCTGGCGAATCAGGCTTACGGAACTGCCACCGGGAAAATCATTTCTGATCAATCTCTTACGGGTATTGATCCTGTCGATTCGCGGATTTGACGAAGACAAGTGCCAACTCCGCGCCTCGGCTCTCACCTTCTATTCACTCATTTCAATAGTCCCGGTTGCGGCAATGGCTTTCGGCATCGCCAAGGGGTTCGGTTTCGCAAAAATGCTCGAGGCCCAATTGCGGGGCAAACTGGCCGGGCACGAAGAAGTTTTCAACAAAATCGTTCAGTTTTCTGATTCACTCCTCGAAAACACCAAGGGAGGACTGATCGCCGGCGTTGGCCTGATCGTACTATTCTGGGCAGTGATCAAGGTTCTGGGACAAGCTGAAGATGCCTTCAATGATATCTGGGGCATCAAGAAAAGGCGTCCCCTCAGCCGAAAATTGGGCGACTATCTCTCGCTCATGCTCATCTGCCCTGTCCTGGTTATCCTCGCCAGCAGCGTCACCGTCTTCGTAACCACTCAGGTCGACCTGCTTTTGGAAAAGATTTCCCTTCTGGGAAGTTTAAGTTCTCTGATTTTTTCTATGCTGGAACTGCTTCCCTTCTTCCTCCTCTCGGGTCTTTTCACTTTATCTATCTATTCATGCCCAACACCAAGGTTCGGTTTCCGGCCGGTATCACAGGGGGCATCGTGGCCGGGCTCCTTTTTCAGTTAGTCCAGCGGGCATACATAACATTGCAGGTGGAAACGGCGAGCTACAACGCCATATACGGTAGTTTTGCGGCGCTTCCCCTATTTCTCGTCTGGTTGCAGATTAGCTGGCTGATTGTTCTGTACGGCGCAGAACTATCCTTCGCCCTCCAGAATGTGGATACTTACGAGTTCGAACCGGAGGCGCGCCAGGCAAGTCACCGCCTCAAGACGCT
>Ga0172373_10007016_pt1 | contig 14784 bp, 24 predicted proteins | sample Lak10m_2_FD_114546 | JGI IMG/M metagenome (GOLD analysis project Ga0172373, IMG submission 114546) | Freshwater microbial communities from Kabuno Bay, South-Kivu, Congo - kab_092012_10m | ecosystem: Environmental > Aquatic > Freshwater > Lake | place: Democratic Republic of the Congo... | reverse complement strand
TTGAATTTTGAATATAGCTCTTTCTGGCCGAATGGCCGAATTTATAAAAATAGCATTAATTTCTTTTAGATGATCATTATGACTAATCATCGTTTTGCCACTCATGGCCTTTGGCCAATCTTGGCGGTGCCCGAGGTGGAGATGGATCGACTTTTTCCAATTCTAGTCCCAAGTGATTTAACATTTTTTTTATAATGTATGGGTTTGTCACCTCGCAGACATATTCATATTTATTTTTACAAGTCTGGCATTGCAAGACGTCGCTCTTAAAGACTCGCTTTAAAAGCATCGCCCAGGGCGTCCGGTACTCGATTCTTTCTGTGTCTCTTAAAGTTAAGCGTTTTGATTTTTTCTTCGGGATGGAAACATTCCGCTCTGCATGTCGTGGTGAAAAAACCCCGTGATAGCGAATTAGATTAATTCTCGGCGGCGGGATCAAAGAGATCAGCCGCTCTAAAAATTCCTCTTCGCTAAATTTTAAATGAGTCGTGCCGTCTCGCCAGGGGGTTTTTAAGCGCCAGAAGACTTCGCCGTCATTTCCCATCTCAACTCGATCCTTAGCGTAAGCTGGCCTCGCCACGTAGCGGGCCAAGCGCTCAAGACCTTCACGGTTTTTATGTCCGATTTTAACACCCGCATGAAGACTGAAGCCATCCAGATAGCTCATGCATTTTCCTGTTGGCACAGACCATGTACTGTGATGTGTTTTTCCAACTTGCAAAGGCCTCTGGCCTGCCCTAGGGCCAAAACTCGCTCGGTTTTGAATACTTCCTCCCATCATTTGATTGGCGCCGAGCTCCTCTTGATCAATATCAAAAATTTCATCGGGCTCCTCTTTCCAGTGTCCACTTTTTTGTAGAACACGAATGATGCGTGTTTTAAGTCTCCGACAGAGAAAATGAACATCCTGGTCTTTAATATTAATCGGCGTAAATTCTCCCATTCTCATAACTCCATCCATAAAGAGCATGTGAAAATGGGGATTCAAATTGACCGACCCGCCGAAGCGTTGGATGACGGTCACTGCTCCGGTTTGCGCCGCTTGAATCCCGTCCCGCTTGGCCTTTTGTTTATAAAATCCGCTAATCGCTCGAATAGTAATTTCTAAAACCTTCGATTGAACTTTTGAATTGTAGGCCATCAGGTAACGAAGCTTGAAGGGAAAGGACAAAACCCATTGCCTGACCGCCACCTCTTTAAAGACGTGATCGACCAAATGAGCGGCAGCATCATTCATCCGGCGTCCGCCACACCTGGGACATAATGTCCGGCCTTTACAAGAAAACGCCACTAGTTTTTCACAGTTGCAATGATAGCAATGCAGGCGAATAAATCCCTGACTCAAAATGCCGCAAGATAAAAAACGCTGACATTCCTTTTTCAAATAATGCGGGAGAGGTTTTCCCTCCTCTTCTCGCTGATAAAAGAAGGTTTGGTAATTTTTGGAAATGACTTTGTAGTGAGACTCTTCGGTGACGCCCATTGAATCATTCAATGCAAAATGAAATTTGATTGAGCAAAAATAGGTGCTGAAAAACACAGGTGAGGTCAAAACTTGTGGCGCAATAAAGTACCGAATGAATTAAGAATTAAGCGGACAGAGAGAGATTTGAAGGTGGTGTTGTTTGTGGTGGAGCAAGGTTTTGCCACGATCGAGCAGTTATGGAAGGTGGGATTTAATCATCAGAAGAATGTGTCTTATACATATGACAGAGTGCTGCTTTATAGATTATAAGTAGGTTATCCAAAAAAATCCGCCAAATGGCACGAATGGTAATTTCTAAACGCTCGATTGAATCTTGGGCCGGCGCCTTTAGGGCGTATGAGTGGCGTGTTCAGGGCGCCTTGAAGGCGTCTACGGAGTGTACCAAAAAAAATGGCCCGCCAACCTCTTGAATTATTGGCCTTTACAAGGCGCTCCGAAAGTGACTCCCCCTCTCTCACGTTGTTTCAATAGGTGGAGTCACTTTCTACGCTTGGGAAGGTAATTAAAGATGGTTAGGGAGAATAAAAAATGGAGAAGTACAAAAGAAAAATATAAAAGAACAAAAACAAAAAACAAGGGACGGGAACTAAAAAATCAAATGAAGGAATAGATTATCAATCGAGGCCCTTAGAAATTCTATGTGGATGTTTCTGAAGATAATAAGTCAGAGGAGTTTATTTTTTCAAACGGAGGCCTAAATGGAAATGACAACAAATGAATTAAAAAAACAGGCCAGGCGCTTTTAATTTGTAATAAGGTCGACCCACACCACACCGTCATGAATATTAATAAGGCCAATCACTACGCAGGAATATACAAAAGAAACATCACTGCAAAAGAGCGACGACCATCAAAAACCACAGAAGATTTAAATCATTTTAAAGAATTGCCGGAAGAAATTCGACACGAGGACTTGATTTAAACGGTCAAGGCTCTCATTTTGTAGTGTGTTTGTACCTATTCACTGTCAAAACATGCCTCAGGAATTTTATTTTTTCCCATAAAGATTTTTCCTCAAGCAACTGTTCGGGATTTAATTTTGACTAATTTATTTGACCTGGATTGAATTTCTTTTATCTCAGGACTGTTTAAATGAATTAAAATACTCGACTCAATTAAGATATTAGGATCGAGATTCAAAGCAACGCCCAATTTTACCGCGACCTTAATCCCAATTTCTTTTTTGTTATTCTCATAAGCGCTTAAATTGGCCTTATCGATGTTGGTAATCTTTTCTAAGTCTTCGAGCGTAAAATTTAAAATCTTTCTTTGCGCTTTGACATAGTCTCCTGCCTTTGGAGATTGGCCATCGAATGCTATCTTGTCTAAAAATTTTCCTGCATTAATCATAAATCACCTCTTATAGTCATGGGTTGTTGTTATTCTTTCAATCTCAACAATCTCAATCTTTGAATTTATAACTCTATAAATAATCCTGGCAGAGAAGCCAAAACTAGCGGCCCTATAACCGCTCCACTTCCCAATTAATGCATGATCTCTGAACAAAGAGTTCTCTTGCGCCAAGTTGATTCCATTTCTTTCCACGAATGAAATCCAATACCGTAACGAAATCTTATCTTCTTCAGTAAGAACATCGATGATTTTCTCAAATTCCTTGGCGCCATTTTTAGACAAAACAACCTTACTCATCTAATCCCTTTTTTAGTATTATAATATAACTTGTACTAAAATACAACCCCTCTCTCCTTTTTTCATAGCGATCTAAAAAGATTACCTAACGCCTTATGGGCAAAAACACTTGATTTTGCCCAGCCATAATTTCCTCGCTACAATCCCCATGAACACGGGCCTTTTTGATGGCCCTTTTTCAGGGGATTTTGCCCAGCAATTTAAGGCAATTACGGTCAGGCTTGACGTATATTATATTATACTGTATATTAATCAATACAAGAACGTTTACGAGTGCCTAGATGGAATGTAGAGATGACAAAAAAGGCGGAAGCAGAGCTACGAGGGTTGTTGACCGATAAGACCATATCCAATGCTGATGTAAAAGTGCTCTTGAGATGGGTGGATGAAATGGAAGAACATGGACCAGAATTTATCGCTCAATCTCCTGAATGGCATGATCACGCCCTTGATAGAGATTGGTATGGCCATCGTTCATCGGCCTTCAGTAGTTCAGGCAGAGTTATTTATAAAATAATTGACTCTAAAATTAGCGTCGAAGTACATCAGGTAACAACTGATCACAATTATAAAAAATAGCCGAGGTGGTTATGAAAAAAATGAGAAAAGTTCTTCATGAAATTCTAGGCGATGAATTATTGCCCGGAGAAGTCGTTCGCGGAGCACGAACTGAAGCAGGCATATCTCAAGAAGAAATGGCCGAAATTACTGGCATACAGAGAACAAATATCAGTGCTATTGAGAATGGTAGAATAAATATGACTTCTCACTATGCTGAAATTTTTGCAGCAGTCTTAAAAATGCACCCTGCCGATATCCTCTACCCAAACAAGCAAGTTAAGAAGACATCAGAAATAATTGAAATTGAAAAAAGAGCAATTTCAATTCTTAAGGGCCGTGCTGTAAGCTAACAAGCATGTCTCAATTAAAAAAAGTCGCCATATATGCTCGGGTATCCACCCATGACCAGAAAACGCTCAACATGCAAATTGAGAGATGTTCTGAATACGCTCAATCCAGAGGCTGGGAAGTTGTTCAAACAATCCAAGAAGTCGGCCCAGGGGCCAAACAGAGGCCCCAACGGGCCGAACTCATCAAGCTATGCCGGAAACGCCAAGTTGATATTGTGATTGTATGGAAAATAGATCGCTGGGGAAGATCCGTGCCGGACGTTGTGACCAGTCTTCAGGAGCTCCAGGAGCTCGGAATTCAGTTTGTATCCATAACTGAGGCCCTAGACTTCACCACCGCCACCGGTCGCGCCATGAGTGGCCTTCTCGCAGTATTCGCTGAATTTGAACGCGAAATGATCAGAGAGCGTGTAAAAGCAGGTGTTCATCAAGCAAGACTCAACGGGAAACGTCTTGGCCGCCCGCCATCTGCAAAAGACCAATCTGCCGAAATCAAAAAACTTTGGTCGAAATACAAGAACGTATCACTTATTTCAACACAGCTTGGGATTTCACGCAGATCAGTCTCTAGGATTGTTAAATAATTCAATCCTACAAAGTGTCAACGCCTGGGTACTGTTTTTAGATTGATCAAAGTTGTATCAAATAGATAGATCATCACACGTGCCCACTTGATACAATGTAGTATGAGTATTATAACAAAATATGGGAAATACAAAAAAATTTAAAAATTTGGAAGTCGATTCAAGGGGCCGTGTCACTCTGCCAAAAGAGCTGCGTGAAGGTGTAGAAACTTTTGCCCTTGAAGCAAAAAAAGATGGAACACTTAGGCTGATTCCACAAAAGCAAGTCTCTCTTGAGGATGCTAATCTAATTGAAAGCTTAAAGAAATCGGTACAAGAATTTAAAAAGAAAAAACTGCATAAAATTCCCTCAAAGTGGATGGGATGACTTCGCTAGCTATATCCTTTTAAACTCCTTCTGTTTTTAGATATTCATGATCATGTCCAAGTAATAATGAAAAGCTCGCAAGATTGCAGCCATACCACAGGACTATGTAAATACAAGAAAGTAAGACTTTCATTGCATGTTTCACATACTTGGAACTCATGATAATCTGCTTGCATGTTGAGAGATGAAGTTGTTGAAATTTTTGAGGTAGATCCAGTTAACTTTAACGGATACTTGTACTCTGAGATTCACATATCTATTAACCATATAAATTTCGACAATAGTGGATATAAAAGAAGTAATTTTAAAACTGAAGAGGTTATTGAAATTTTTATTGAAGAAATTGACGGAAAGATAATTGAGCCTGATGGCGTGAAAAATAATTTAGTTTATTATGCTCATACATTCATCGCCAAAAACGGTAAAAAATACAAGGTCGGCTTTAATACGGAAAATGGAAAACTTTATATCCGTTTAATCACATTGTACAGAAAGAGGTAGTTATGAAAATTAAAAAGATTGGAACTCGAAAGCACAGCAAAAACGAAATGATCCTTGATAAAATCATAACATCAAAACTAAAAGATGATTGTTTTGGCTCGGTTGGCCTTCCTTTAAACGCGACTGAAATCGACATAATGAAATTTTCAATTGCCCGCGATCTTATTATTTTTAAGATGAAATCTGGTATTTCCCAGACGGATATGGCAAAAATCATAGGTGTGAGTAAATCTCGGATATCTGAAGTTCTTCACTATCGACTAGCAAAATATTCTCTCGATACACTAATTAAGTATCTATTTAGCCTCAAAGGTCATGTTAAAGAAATAGATAAACGAATCAAAGATATCGCAAATATTTTTAAAATCGCCGCTTGACTACATAGCATCAAGTGACGAGACATTCAGAATAACTCTGGAATGGTGGTGGCCAGTCCATCGACGAAAAAGGGTTCCTTTGATTTTTACCCGTCCGCCTTTTCCAATCCCCCTTAGCTTGGCCCACATTCTAGTGTCAGTAGATGAAACGGCCAGCATCATGATTTTTACGTTCATTTCAGGTTCTGCATTATCAATGGTTGGATGTCCTTCTTTAAGAGGTATCACATCCACAATATGGTCAAGTTTCAAATAAAAATGTCTCTCAATTGCGTCTCCGTCTTTGATGCTCGTATAATTTGGAGGTCCAGGAAATGTTTGAATATCAAGACTACCTGTCAATTCGACTACTGATGGTTCATAGCTCAGTACCAGATTCTTATCGCCGCAAAAGGCATTTAAAGATAATAATGTAATTGTTATCCATAGAAAATTAATCATCCCTTATTCCTCAAATTATCAGATTGATTTTTATTGGGACGACTGCGTAAGAAAAGATTCCCTCTTGGTGATGTTGCAATAACGGCATCAATTTGACCTGATCGGGCCATTTTTATTGCCACGCCTTTAGATATCCAACCAATGCTTGCGACTAGATATGATTGAATTGTTCCTTTACTATTTTTGCGGACAGCTTGTATCTGGCCTTTTTGGTCGTATGGCGTAATGGTTCCTTCTTTCCATCCCTCCATTTGCTCAATTGCCCGCCAAAGTTTTTCAAATTCTTCAGGTGTAAAATCTAAGATTTTCTTATTGCTTTTAACGCCTGTTTTTTTCCTTAAAAAACTAATGTATTTTGCCGTATCGTTTTCATGGGGTGGGGCAAACGCATGCATCAATAAATCAATGTCCTTTGTCCCATGTACATTTTTTAACGAATCAAGTAGGGCGGCATGGCCACTTTCATAATCTGGAAAAACAGCAAACCCACCGGCCTTACCTATGGCATTATTTCTCTTGCTAACCTTGCCAGGAACCAGATTCCCTGGATTATTATTCCGCCAAGTCCGTGTACCGTTATCAAACTTCCAAAGATTACCCTTGCTATCCGTGTAAATAACAGAAATACCTGGGCCTTCTTTTGCACTAATATACTTATTCATCATTACTTAGTTTTAACCATAGGATTTCGACTTTCCATTCGAAGATTAAACTCACCCACTCCCTTCGGAATTAATTCAAAATCACCCATCAAGTAATTGTATTGCCCAAACTCATTCCTTTTTCTTTCCTCAAAAATAACGAGGAACCCCTCTCCACCTTCCGCTGACTGAACTAGTGACTTCACACTCTCAGACCATGATCCTCTGTTATTTTCATCGAGCACTACACTATTCCAAATAGTCCATGGGACCATTAATACCTTTTTGATTGCCTTTAAATCTGTCACGCCTTCATAGGCCAATCCGGTAAGTACTGGACGACAATAATCCAAAAATACTTCAGACGCTTTTCGGCCTTGTAATTGCTCTGGTAGTGCTTGCATAAAGTTTTCCCCTATGTTTTTAAATTTGTCTAACCAATCTCGCAAAGCGACGCACTCATCTTGTCTTAATTCAATGTGGGAGTGCTCATTTGAGCCAATGCGCGGGACATGAAGCAAAACTGCAATTTCTCCTTCTTTCTCGTTCATTACATCAATAGAAATTGCTAACTCTTCGCCATTTCTATTTTTAATTAAGGTTGAATTGATCTTTTTACTAGGCATTATCAGCTTGCAGTCTTAGTGATTAGCGACTCGATATTTAGCTCGTTAGAGTGCGAGCCATAATACAAGTATTCAAAGCCAATTACATTCCCATCTTTGTCTTTCATTAAAACAATTCCATCGCCCGTCTCTTCGCAAATACTTTCGTCTTCAGGATTTCCAAACCAGACAGTGAGCGTTCCTCCTACAATATCTTTTATCACTCTTATTTTTTCCATATTTCCCTCCCTTCTTTTATGGCATCAGTTGGGTAAGCTGTTATCAAAAAACCATACTCGTCTTTGCTTTTTATAACAGCGCACATCCACCGAGGACTACTACCAGTATAAAACAAATAAACTGATTCATCTTTCTGGCTCTGTCTAATTGATGAAGGATTTTTTAAGGTTTCAATGATTTCATCAACTTTGCCTTTCAAAACATTATGTTTTCTGAGAATCGTATTTTCCCAGTAACTCTTTGAGCATCTGACTTTAAAGCCTAGTGGTGTTTGAATGTCGAAAATTAAGTCACTCACTGCATCTCCCCTACTCTAAATTCATTTCTCACATAATAATCCTTAAGTGCATTTCGATGTAGGGCCCCCATGAAATCACCAATGGGTGGCTCAATCTGCATTAGCTCATCACGAGACTTTGACGCAACCCATTCATCAAACTTCAAATTCAAAAGCTCCTCTTCCCTCTTTTTCTTTTCATCGCGGGCCTTTTTAAGCCGTTCGATATTTTCTTGGATCAGGCGATCTTCATCGGAAATATATCCCTTTTGTGAAACATAAGGCTCACCACGTTTAAGCAGGGCCAAAAACATCGCCACAGGCCTTCGTATTTGGCGTTTAACGTCGTCGAAACCCAAATCGAAGGCAAATGCTGCCATCGACTCCTCGACCTCTCTAATGCCAAATTTTGCATCTCTGGCGAGCTGGTCGATATGGCCGTCGTTAAAACCGTTATCGCGTAAGATTTTTGGAATCTCGATTTTCCATTTTTCAGACGAAGCCTCTGACGCGCCAGCTTTATAGTTAGTAGTAGTATTAATATTTAAATAACTACTACTACTAGAGTGGCTTGTTCCCACTTCTGTTCCCAGTTTGGCCCCCACTTTGTTCCCAGTTTGTTCTCTGTTTGTTTCCAGTTTGTTCCCAGTTTCAAATTGAAGCATTGCTCTATAGAGATTTTCTGACATCTCATATTTGGACCAGCCGCCTCGCCCATTCTTGAATTCAATTCTTTTAATACAGTTCTTTTTCTCAAGTCTTTTTAATGTCGTCTTGACACTTCCAGAGCTTGTTTCAAGCGTTTTAGCGATGTGCTCTAACGTGATTGGATTAGTTGATTTGCTGCGAGCGAATTTACATGCCTGATAAAGAAAAATGACAACGTTTCTTTGTAGGCCAACGAGTGTTGAAAAGCTGGCCTCTGGTCCCAGTTTGTTCTCGGTTTGTTCCCACTTTGTTTCCACTTGTGTTCCCAGTTTGGCCCCCACTTTGTTCCCACTTTCACTTTTTTGGCCTTCTGGTTTGTTATTCTTGTTCCTAGTTTGTTCCCAGTTTGTTCCTACTTTGTTCTCGGTTTTCTTTGCGCCATGTTCCCGCTTCGCTCCTACTTTGTTCTCGGTTTGTTCCCAGTTTTCTTGGTTGTTGACGGGTATTGCTCCCGGAAGAGTGTGCGGGTCGTTCGTAGGTTGGTTAGTTTTTAAATCGATCGGTTCAGGTGATGTTTCTGTTTTTTGGTCAACTTGTTCCCACTTTGTTCCCAGTTTAGAGTCTTGCTCTAACTCCTTAGTTGCTGTGACCTGAACTAGGGGAGTGCTGGATAAAACCGTTGTGGGTTGGGCGCTTTTATTTGTTGTTCCCACTTTGTTCTCAGTTTCATCTTTTGGAGTAGCGATCTTTTCAGCGAGCACAGGCGCTTTAAAGTTTTCTTCAATATCAAGAAAATCATCCTCAAGCCCATCCAGTAGGGATGAACTCTTACCTTTTGCTCGTCGTTGTTCTCTTCGTGACTGTCCGGCCATTATCTAAGTTCCTATTGATTGATGCTGGTTTCGACTGGGGCAATACGCTTTATCGGAGCAGGATTGAGTTTTCGCGTCTCAATTGCCTCTAAAACTTCTTGTGTGAGTGCTTCATAGTCCTTGGCCACGTTGGACTTGGGAAATGCTTCGTGGATCAGTTTGCGGCGCACTTGGGCCGTTTTGAATTTGGCATCCATTCGGATTTCTCTAAAGCATTTGCCGGACTTCAAAAAGCCTGAGTCTTCCAGTCGCTCAAGATCATCTAAAATATCTAGATCGATGTTTCTGCGCGAGTCGTGCATGGTAGGGACGACACCCAAAACCTGGGCCGAGCGTCCGAAGTGAACTTCAAGCTCTTCTAGGAACGTTATAGTAGCCTTTGTGGCCACGACAGAGAGAAGGTCGGGCGCAGTAGGGATCAAGACGAAATCAGCGTATAAAACGACATTTGAGCTTATTAAGCTCAAGGCCGGAGGGCAGTCGATCAAGATAAAGTCATAGCCAGCAATTGCAGAAAAGCGTTCGCGCATGAATTCTTCCGCGCGGGGGAGGTTGGCAAACTTGATGGTGAAGTCTCTTAGCTTCTTTCCACCAGAGAGAATTACGTCAATGCTGTCTCTTACAGGGATAACGCATTTGTTGGGATCAGTGTTTTCTGTTAAAACCGAGGCCAATGAGCCTTCTGTGTCGCGTAATTTTATGCCAAAAATGGTTTTGATGTTGGCTTGCTCGTCCGCGTCAACAATTAAAACTTTCTTGGTAGGGTAGAGATGGGTGAGGGCAGAGGCCAATCCTGCGACCGTAGCAGTCTTACCCACGCCGCCTTTGTGGTTTAAAATCGCGATCGACACTGGTTTTTTGTCCATGGCAAAGCCTCCAAGTGATTAGAATTAAAATTATTGTGTCAGGGCCGTCATTGCGTGACAAATATTTTCTTGTATGCATCGTGTTACTCAGGAAGTAGCTGCAGTTCAACTAAGCGCCTTAATGGCGCATGATAGGCGTCTGTGGAGTGTCCAAAAAAAATCGCCCGCCAACCACTTGAAATATTGGCCATTTCCCCAGCTCCGAAAGTGACTCCCCCTCTCTCACGTTGTTTCAATAGGTGGAGTCACTTTCTACGCACGGGAAGGCAATTAAAAGATGGTTGGCGGGAATACAAAAAGGAGAAGTACAAATGGAAAATAGAGAAGAACAAAAAACCGGGCAGGAGACCCAGAAATCAAAAGGTGGAGTATGTCATCAACAAGGACAAGTGCAGATTTATAGTTGATGTGACAGGTGAAAAAGAGTCTGCTGATTTGATTTTTTTTGGTCTCCTACAAACGCGCCAATCACTACAGTCAACAATACACACGAAAGATCGAGCTAAAAAACAAGCCTCGTCCATCGCGGTCGGTACATCAACCCGTGATAGCGACTCAAAGACCAAGGCAAGATGAAATTAGACCCGAGGATTTGATATAAAGACAATGAACCTACCTATATTTATGCCGTTCGTCCCAGCTTAATATTTCGAATAACAATATAAGGTTCTTTGGTTAGAGCAATTTCGTAAACTACTGCATTCCCGAGTACAAAAAAGACTCGCTTATCCGATTGGCCTGCTAGCTTACTACCCATTTCTGGGAAATCACCAAGTTTTAAAATTGAAGTTACAAGTTCATTTCTAACTATTTGCGCCTGTTCAAAACTGAAATTCTTCAACACATGACTAAAAATTTCTCCTAAGCCTTTTTCAGCTTTTTTCGTGAAGTAAATTTTCACTTCTTAAAACCAAGCTTTTTATCGATACGCTTAAATACTTCTGAGGCTTCTGTTAATTCTTCAAATTTTACTGGATTTTGAGCGATTCTAGACCCTATGCCTGGCCTATTAAATGGAGAAATTCTATGGAAGACATGATCAAAGGTTTTATCTTGCTTTCAATCCTTGCCGCGACTCATGACATGACTGCCTGGATGATGAATAAGGCCCATCACGCGAAACCGATAAGTTATGGGGCCTATACCCGCATGCTTACTAAGTAAGTCCCCCCCCCTTGACCATGTGTGCGGTTTAACGTACATTTTAATATGGGTAAATACCAAGTCATTACCACAGAAGAATTTGATAGCTGGCTAGAAACGCTTGCTCCTAAGGCCCGGGCGATAGTTCTCTCTCGATTGGACCTCTTAAGCCTGGGGCACTTTGGAGATCATAAGCGCTTTGAAGGGTTGCTTGAGCTTCGCTGGAAGAATGGCACCAGGGTTTATTCATTTATGTGGGGTAGTGCGATAGTCGTTGCCCTGTACGGAGGAAATAAAAATGGCCAAGACCGCGACATCAAGAAAGCAAAAAAAATCCGCGACCAAGTCCTTGAGGGAACACGTACCCTTTAAGAGTCCTGAGCTAAAAGACCCTGAAGTGGTCACTGAGGCGCTGTTGGAGTGTATTCGTAGCGGAGACGTGGAAGCATTTCGGGAAGTCCTCACTGCCCACTTGATGACTGTTAATAAGGTGGCCTTGGCCAAAAAGGCAGGCATCGGTCGCCGGACACTCTATGATCTCATCGATGTGAATAAGGATTTTAACCCCGAGCTATCAACCGTTTCGGCGCTGATTAAGGCCATAGCCGCCTAGATTCTGTTTGCAATGATGGCCCTGCGTTCAAACCCTAGATTTCGTGTTGCTGCTCCGGTAAAGTAAAGAATAGAAATTGTCGGGTAGCTCACCTGACATTTGGTTTTGGACGGCTGAAACGAATGGCGGTAAATTCTGTTTTATGAAACGCGACGAACCGTATGAACCGTCAACCAAAAGTAAAAGCCCGCCGACTGGCCTTTCCTTTCGATTGGTAGAAAGGCGCGACCGGCAAGCTGTTGCCGTTTTAATGGCTGAACGCAATCCGCATAGAGCTTTTGCCGACGTTTTGTCAGGTACAGACCGCGAGCTTGCCCTTGTCGAATCGGACTCAAATTACCGAGTTTACGTCACTGAGCTTAATAACGAGGTTGTCGGCTTCTGCCGATTTTATCATTCATCAGGCCTGCCAAAGGAAAAGTGCATTCATCCTGCGCCAAGCGGTTGGTACGCGATGGGTATAATGGTCAATCCAAAGTTTCGTCGGCAAGGTATCGCCGAGTTTCTCTCAGCGAAAAGGATCGCCGTTCTAAGAGAAATGAGGGTTAAGGAAGTTTACTCGCTCGTCGATGAGAAAAATCTAACTTCTCAAAGAATGCATCAAAAGTTTGGTTTTCAAGAAGTCGCTCAAGGTGCTGGTTTCCTTCACATCACATTTGAAGCTGGCACTGGACGGTTGTTTCGGCTGACCATTTGACACTAGGCCAGTAAGCACTTCTTAAATTGAAAGACATAGAAAAAATGAGCGAGGGCCGGAAATTTAACCGGCCCTCGTCTTTTTGAATAAATTGCTAGCTCAAGTGACCGTAGCCGCTGTCGCTGACTAGTAGAAAATGAGCTACTTCTTCGAATTATTATAGACGGTCCATAGTCGCTGCAAATCTTCGCGAATAAGCTGGCCAAGAAAAGTGGTGTAGGGAATTCCCTGAAGCTTCGCCAACACTTGTGCCCGCTTTAAGTTTTCACTATCAAGTCTCATATTGACCTGCTGAGATTTAATAAGGGGTACATTTTTTTTCTTATTGGCCGATTTGGTAATCGCCTCAATATCTTTAGAACTCAGCGTTTCCAAAATACTTTTTTTAGATTTCATGTCTTCTTCCTCTTTTTTCTGTAGGCATTTACGACTCCAAGAATTTCCATTTTATTGCCTTCAAACAACCAGATTATGCGGTAGATTTTCTTGGGAGTTCCCATTTCAATGTCGGCAACAAAGTAATCAATTCCATTCGTAGTCGAATCGACCAAGAAGTTCTTGCCATCCAATGCCGAAACTAATTGCAAAATAACTCCGTCATCCATGTAAGAGCTATGATTGATAAGGTAGTGGCGGCCTATCAGAACTGTAGAAATCTGATTACCGTTGATAATTGCCGAAAAATTATAGCTTACTGGCTTTTGCTTCATGCTACCCTTTTGCTATACATATAATAACACAATAAACAAAGATTACAATTAGTTATGTTATTTTCCGTATAGCAACCAAGCGCCTACTATCAACACGTTGTAAGTTTGATCAAGGCACAGAAAAAATGAACCTGTGTCTGAAATTTAACTGCCCCTCAGATTTTTAAATGAATTGCTAACTCAAATGCCCTTATTCTTTGCCAGGTAATTTAGTATGGTAACTTGCTCAGTACATCGTTGATCCTGGTTTGCTCATACTGTAGTTTTTCTATTAGCTTTTTCCCCTTGTTAGTAATTTCAAATAGTTTCACTTTCTTCTTAGTTTTTGGATTTGAGGTTGTAGAAAAAGGTGAAACCGAAGACGGGCCTTGGGCAATTCTCAGGCAAAAAAAATCTATGCTGTGTTTTTACCAGGTTAAGGATTTCGAAAAACTAAGGAATGACTGTTACAACCACCTAGGTTTTAAAATCAACAACCGCGAGGCCTTTGAAAAAATAATTAGCGATCTCAAAATCCCGGTAATGTACGGTGGGGCCTATCGATACCCTCATTCTTTCTCTTGGTATATTAAAGATCCTTCCGGTTACGAAATCGAAGTGGCCTTTTGGGATAACAACGAAATCACATTTTAATGATGGTATTATGAAGACAACAGAAACAAAAAAAATGCCTGTAGTGTTTGTAGGACATGGTTCCCCCATGAATGCTCTGGCAAATAATAAATATACTCGGGCCCTTTCAGACCTTGCAAAAAAAATACCTCGGCCAAAATCTATTGTGGCCATTTCAGCTCACTGGGGAACTGAAGGCCTATGGGCCACTGCTATGAAGACCCCTTCAACAATTCATGATTTCAGAGGTTTTCCTAAAGAATTGAAGGTAAAGACAGACTAGGCGGGTATTTTTTTAGCTATTGGGGGGTGGGGTGGAGAAATCTGCGCCTGAATATTACTAAAAACTAAGCAATTACTCTGAACCTTGGCCTAAAAACCCAAACTCTCTTAATATTTCAAGGATTAGGCACTCTTTTTTTGAATTTTGAATATAGCTCTTTCTGGCCGAATGGCCGAATTTATAAAAATAGCATTAATTTCTTTTAGATGATCATTATGACTAATCATCGTTTTGCCACTCATGGCCTTTGGCCAATCTTG
>Ga0172373_10007015_pt1 | contig 14786 bp, 15 predicted proteins | sample Lak10m_2_FD_114546 | JGI IMG/M metagenome (GOLD analysis project Ga0172373, IMG submission 114546) | Freshwater microbial communities from Kabuno Bay, South-Kivu, Congo - kab_092012_10m | ecosystem: Environmental > Aquatic > Freshwater > Lake | place: Democratic Republic of the Congo... | reverse complement strand
CTGAGGGTTTCGATGGGATCGTGATTATCCCGCATAGTATCGACTTCCTCTTTGCTGCGATATTTTGCGGGATCTGACATGGAGTGACCGCGATAACGGTAGGTTTTAACATGCAAAAGTGCTGGACCTTTTCCGGAGCGTACGTGATTTACAGCCCATTCGCCGGCTTCACGCACTGCAAAAATGTCCATGCCGTTTACAATTTTTCCTGGGATATCCCAAGGCTCACCCCGCTTGCTAAATTCATTGGAGGCTGAGGCGCGTTTTGTGGAGGTCCCCATGCCGTATTGATTGTCTTCCACGATATAAACAACGGGGAGGTTCCATAATTTTGCCATGTTAAAGGATTCATAGACCTGACCTTGGTTCACAGCGCCATCCCCCATGTAGGTGAGGCATACAGCGCCATTGTCCGTGTATTTGTGGGCAAAGGCGAGGCCCGTGCCAAGGGGAACTTGGGCCCCTACAATACCATGGCCTCCAAAGAAGTTCTTCTCGCGGCTAAACATATGCATGGATCCGCCCTTGCCCTTTGAATAACCACCGACGCGGCCTGTAAGCTCAGCCATCACGCCATTAGCTTCCATGCCACACGCAAGCATATGTCCGTGATCACGATATGTGGTAATCACTGTATCTTTATCGCCAAGGCACGCTTGAAGTCCAACCACTACAGCCTCTTGTCCGATATAGAGGTGACAGAATCCAGCAATGAGTCCCATACCATAAAGCTGCCCTGCTTTTTCCTCAAAACGGCGGATAAGAAGCATATCCTCATAAGCTTTGATCAGTTCTTCTTTTGTAAAGTAACCGTGTTCTCCTTTTGTGGCGTTTTTAAGCGGCTCAACTTTGTGAGAAGGTGTGGCGTGGGAATTTTTCGTCATTATGTTGATTCATTATCATCGCATATTACTTTCCTAGCGTGATTTAGCATTTCTGGCAAGGGGGCAGAGGGGGGTGTCGCCGTGTAATATGGTGTTTTTTTGGCTAAAACAAAGGAATTCATTGGTATTTAGATGTATCAAGAAAATACATTGGTGGATCTATGTTGCCGCGTAAAAGAAACGGATGTTAACCTTAACGATATCGGTTTACTGTTTGGCGATTTGTGCGTTTTTCTTTTTCCCAACTGTCCATTCCCAAAATCTCCTTTCAAGAGTCTCCATTGCGGCGGTTTTTGTGGTTGCCTGTGGGGTATGGATTGGGTATCGCATTTTATTTCTCTCTTTCTCAAGAACCGAGTTTATGGATTTTTTGGGCGTGTTTTTCAGTGTCGCTTCTATGTTTGGTGGCTAACCGTTTTTCCCTAAAATGGTACAGCATTTATTTTGTTGCGTGGATCGTTATGGGAATAGCCATGGGGGGTCTTCGAACCTATTTCCTTTCAACACCTATGCTTTCAGAAATTGTGAAAGATCAACATTTTTCCGGACGTATTGTTCAGGTGGAGGACAAAGACGACAGTTATCGTCTTTATCTTGACCAACTAGATATCGATACTTTGCCACTTAAAAAAGTGCGTGTTCGTGCGGCAAAATCTTATTTTTCAGAAAACCCTCCCCAAGAAGGTGATGTGATCGAGGGAGTGATGACCCTTTTACCCATTTCAGGACCTGTTTATCCGGGCGGGCTTGATCTAAGGCGCCAGGCTTTTTTTGAGGGGATCTCTGCTTACGGAAGTCTCAAAAATCTTGATCGGGTGGAGCCTAAAAAAACGTCGAGCGATGGTATTTTATGGCTCAGGCAGCTTCGCTCACACATCAATCAGCAATTATTAGAGCGCATTGAAAAGCCCTATGGATCCATAGCTATGGCGCTGATTACAGGAGACCGGAGTCTGATTCCACCCGTCATTCGACAGCATTTTGTAGATGCGGGTACAGCACACATTCTTGCCATCTCCGGTCTTCACCTAAGCCTCATTGCAGGATTTGTTTTTTTGCTGATCCGAGGGGGGCTTGCCCTTATTCCCAGTATTGCCGAAAAGTTCCCGATTAAGAAAATTGCAGCAGGAGTCTCGATTTTTATTACGTTTCTATATCTTCTCATTTCAGGTGTCGGATATCCAGCCCAGCGTGCATTTATTATGACAACCCTTGTGATGGTGGCAATTATTGTTGATAGAAAAGCCATATCCATGCGCACCCTCGCCCTTGCCGCATTTGTGGTGCTTTTAGTGCATCCGGAAAGTTTATTGACAGCGAGTTTTCAGCTGTCCTTTGCAGCCGTCATCGCCCTTATCGCTTTTTATGAGGTGGGGTGGAAACCTCTTTATGAGTGGTCACGCTATGGAGGAGGAGCGCGTAAAATTATAGCATATTTTTTGGGGATTACCTTGACGACGTGTGTGGCAAGTTTAGCAACAACTCCCTTTACTATTATGTTTTTCAACCGCTTTACGTTGCAGGCGATCTTGGGAAACATTCTTGGTATCCCCTTGACGGGATTTTTGGTCATGCCCTTAGCATTTTTATCATTGTTAAGTCTTTGTTTCGGTGGAAGTTCTTTCCTTTTTTTCCTGTTTTCAAAAAGTTTGATTGTTTTATGCAAATCGGCTGAGTATGTGTCGTCATTTCCGGGGGCGGCAATTTTGTTGCCATCTCCGTCTGTTTTGTATCTCGTATGCATTGTATCGGGGGGATTGTGGCTTTGTTTATGGCGGACAAGATTACGGTTGTTTGGCTTTGTTCCCTTGATAGGTAGTCTTTATTTTTTGATATATCCAAAGCTTCCAACTGTTTTGATTACGCCGAATGTGATGGCAGTGAGGGATGGAGACACCCTGCACGTCTCAACACAAAAATCTTGGTTTGAGGTTGCGATGTGGCAGCGGCACTTGGGGTGTAAAGATGTAAAACTTTGGGAAGAAAATGTGTATGGGGTGGGTGGCTTTTTACTTGTCAAAGAACCGTCAAAAATAGATTTTTCTGATCTTAAACGGCTTGCAAAAAAAGCAGAAGAACAGGGGGAAAGTATTATTACGACAGGCTATTTTCCCCGTGTTTTAAGGGGATCTTTTACAAAAAACAATATGCCCATTCTTGTGGATAAATACGCCATTCAAGAATGGGGTGGGGGAATATTTGTTTATGAAAAGGACAATCTCATAAATAAAAAGTTCATTTTTGCACAACAGGTTAATGGATGGGGGCGTCCATGGTCTTCTCCATAAATCCATGCCTGTGTATTGGAGTCGACTCGGCATGGAGCATGGTGTGAAAATTTTCTTCAATGCTCGGGTTTAAGCTTTGTATAAAACTTCGCATTGTAAGGGGTTTTGGCATTCCTGTGACGTTTAAGTAAGGGCAATCTTTTTTGAGAATATCAGCGATTTTAAGGTTATCAGGATTAGATAGCTTTCGAAGAGCTGGGGCAGTGCTCCATCTTGGGAAAGAACGTGATTTTTGAGTTTCTTCGTCGTTGGAGAGAGAAGTTAAATCACTATCGGAGTCGGTATCGCTGAAATCAATGATGCCTTCGGCTCTTTGATTTTCTCTTTCAAGAATGCGCTTTTGTAACTTTTCAAACGCTATAATGCATTCTTGAAGCGAGCAATAGTAAGTGTTTGGATCATGTTCGATTAAAATAATGCGGGAAGTGCCAAAAGGGTCACTATAAAATTTGATTTCTTGCTCCATATGAGGCGTATCAATGAAAAAGATGCGATTATTTTCATGCCCTGGTACTTCTTTGCGAAAAACAGACATAAGGTTGGGATAGCTAAAGATTTCATAGTCACCCATAAGCTGAATGATATGCGACAAAAGTTGCTGTGTCGTTATGCTATCACTCACGATAATGATAACAGATTCTTTTAATGAATGTTCTGCAATCATAGGTTGTTCTTTTTTGGATGTAATACAACTATTACGAGTATATTCTGGGAGGTGTTGACAAAAAGTTAATAGATAAAAATCTTGTGAAAATACTTTAAGGAAAATAAAAAAGGGGGCGCGTTGTTGCCCCCTTTTTGGATGTCTAGATAACGCCACGTTCAATTTGATCACGTTCCATTGCTTCAAAAAGAGCGCCAAAGTTGCCTTCGCCAAACCCTTGATGCCCAAGGCGTTGAATAAACTCAAAAAAGATCGGTCCGACGACAGTTTTTGAAAAAATCTGAAGCAACAAATCTTTTTTTGTTCCATCAACTTCGCCATCAATGAGGATGTTGTGATTTTTTAGTTTTTCGATGTCAAGGCCATGGTTGGGAAGCCTTTCTTCAATGACGTTATAATAGCTGTTTGGAACCGTTGTGAAAGGAATGCCGGCGCTACGAATTTGATCGACGGATGTCGTGATATCGTCCGTGAGGAGGGCAACGTGTTGAATGCCTTCTCCTTTGTATTCATTGAGATACTCTGCAATCTGGGAAATGCTGTCTTGAGACTCATTAATGGGGATGCGAATTTTTCCACAAGGTGAAATGAGGGCGCGACTGAGAAGACCTGTGCGTTCTCCCTTGATGTCAAAGTAACGTTGTTCGCGAAAATTAAAGAGGCGATGGTAGAAATCATACCAAAGGTCCATGCGTCCTTGATAAACGTTGTGGGTGAGGTGATCAATCAAAATAAGGCCAAATCCTTTTGGATGCTGATCAACTCCTGGAAAAGGAACAAAATCTGTATCATAGATTGTCTCTTTTTCGTACTTGTCTACGAAATAAAGAAGGCTGTTCCCAATGCCAAGAATGGCGGGAATCTGAAGTTCACCCGCTCCTAAAACAGCAGCGGCATCCTTTGCTCCGAGGGATAGGGCCCGTTTGTGTGCGGCTTTCGCATCTTTTACACGAAAGGCCATGGCTACGGCTGAGGGGCCATGGGCGCGTACATAATAAGACGCGTGGGAATTAGGTTCTGCATTCAAGATAAAATTAGTTTCTCCTTGGCGGTACAGTGTGACATTTTTTGAACGATGTTTTGCAATCGGTGTAAAACCAAGGCTTTTAAAGATGCGATCTAACTCTTCCGGCTTATCACTCGCATATTCTACAAATTCGAACCCGTCTGTTTGCATGGGGTTGTCATAGATCATTGCTTCATTTTGCTCTTGAGAGAGGGCTTCAGTTCCCATCGTATATTTCTCCTTGGTTTTTAAATCGCCTTTGCGTAGAGTAGCTTTATAATTTTTGGCTTACTCACTTGTTCCGTTTATGGATTACGGTGGCATATTGGAGAAATTAGGAATTTTTCGCAACTACAAAAAAATCCTACAAACTTTTAAATACATTTTAAGGAAGTTAACAAGACATGACAGTCTCAGACACAAAATTTGACGTAAATGGTTCAGCTATCAAAGAATTGGCAGAAATCCTCAATACAACAGGGTTAAGTGAAATTGAGTATGAGGATCAAGGATGTCGGATTCGCGTGGCAAAATCGTCGGGTGTTATGATGTCTTCCCATATGGTTCCAGCACCTGTTGGACATACTGCCGCACCAGCGGTTCATGCTCCTGCGGTGTCTCATGCAAAAGAAAGCGGAGCAAAGGCTCTTCCTGCGGGGCATATTGTCCGCTCTCCCATGGTAGGAACAGCATACCTCGCATCTGAGCCTGGTGCCGCTAACTTTGTAAAGCCTGGTGATCGTGTGAATGCCGGGCAAACACTCCTCATCATCGAAGCTATGAAGGTTATGAACCCTATCAAAGCAACACAAAGTGGTGTTGTTCGTGAGGTGATAGTTGTTGATGCGGCTCCTGTGGAGTTTGATGAGCCTCTCATTGTGATTGAGTAAAATCATTAGTTTGGCAACATAATCAAAACGAGATAATGAATGTTTAAAAAAATTCTGATTGCAAACCGTGGTGAAATTGCCCTTCGTATTTTAAGGGCTTGCCGTGAGATGGATATTAAGACAGTAGCTGTGCATTCCACAGCGGATGCTGATTCGATGCATGTTCGTTTGGCGGATGAAAGTGTTTGTATTGGTCCTGCTCCCTCAAAGGGAAGTTACCTCAATATGCCGTCCATTATCAGCGCAGCGGACATCACCGGGGCTGATGCGATTCATCCTGGGGTTGGCTTTTTGTCTGAAAATGAAACATTTGCATCCATGGTGGAAGAGCATGGAATGACCTTTATTGGTCCAACTCCTCACCACATCAGTATTATGGGTGATAAAATCACCGCTAAAAAAACAATGATCGACCTTGGCGTGCCCGTTGTTCCTGGATCCGAAGGGTCCGTGGGATCCGATCAGGAAGCATTAAAACTCTCAAAAACCATTGGTTATCCGATTTTAATCAAAGCGACAAGTGGTGGTGGCGGTAAAGGGATGAAAGTGGCAACCAATGATGAGGAACTGCTCCAGGGATTACGCATGGCCCGTATTGAGGCTAAGGCAAATTTTGGGAATGACCAAGTCTATATGGAACGTTATCTGGGTAAGCCTCGCCATATTGAGGTGCAAGTTATTGCAGATACCCACGGAAATGCCGTGCACTTAGGAGAGCGTGATTGTTCTTTGCAACGGCGACACCAAAAGGTGTGGGAAGAAGCTCCTTCCCCTGGTCTTAAGGAAGAGGACCGTAAAAAACTTGGTGAAATTGTGACTAAGGCTATGAAAAAACTCAATTATCGTGGTGTGGGAACCCTTGAGTTTCTCTATGAAAATGGGGAGTTTTTCTTTATCGAAATGAATACACGCCTTCAAGTAGAACATCCTATCACGGAAATGATCACAGGGGTTGACCTTGTTCGCGAGCAAATTCGTGTTGCAGCAGGGGAAAAACTTTCTTTCTCCCAAGATGATATTGTGTTCAAGGGGCATGCTGTTGAATGCCGTATTAATGCAGAAGATGCTAAAACGTTTATCCCAAGTCCTGGTAAAGTCACAGGATACCACGCTCCTGGCGGTTGGGGGGTTCGTGTGGACAGCCATCTTTATCAAGGGTATTCAGTGCCGTCACATTATGACAGCCTTGTGGCGAAACTTGTTGTTTATGGGGATACCCGTGCTGAATGTATCAAGCGCGTGGACAGAGCCCTTAAGGAATATGTGATTGATGGAATTTCTACCACAATTCCTCTTCACCAAAAATTAGCCAATGATCCTGAGATCCTAGGGGGCGACTATACTATTCATTGGCTTGAAAAAAAATTAAAGGATGAGGCGTCATCGTCATGACAAACCAGTCTGGCTCTGCTGCTGTTACTACAGAGGGTGTTCAACAAAATTTGCAAAAGGCAGGGATTACTCTGCCTATTCCTGCCTCTTCTGTTGCAAACTATGTGGGCTATGTATGTATGGGTAAGATGGTGATCATTTCAGGACAACTTCCTATTCAAGACGGTGTTGTTATCTATAGGGAAACCGTTGGGAATAATAATATTTCCCTTGAGAACGGGTATAAGGCCGCACGGTTGTGTGGTGTTAATATTCTGGCACAGCTTAACGATGCCATTGCGGGGGATTGGTCCCGTGTAAAGCGATGTGTGCGCCTGGGTGGTTTTGTAATGTCTTCCCCTGAATTTACGGAACATCCCAAGATTATTAATGGCGCATCTGATCTTATGGTTGAGATTTTAGGGGAGTGTGGGCGCCACGCTCGGGCGGCTGTGGGGGTGTCGAGTTTGCCCCTGGGGTCTTCGGTTGAGGTTGAGGCTTTGTTTGAGCTCCATGGATAAGGGGAACCTTGTCCTGCTTTCCTTGATCTTTTTTTAAATTTTTCTCTCCCTCCTTTTTGTTATCTGAGGGTGGCTCTTCCTTAAGAGAAGACTTTTTCTTCTCATCCTCCTGAAATTTTGTGATTCCAGAATCCTTCCATTCTTTTGTTGTGTAAGATTTCCAGGAATTTGGAGTGTTTTCAGCTCCTTCAATGGTTTTTAATTTACCAATTTCCCCAAAGCACTGGACATACATGGCGCGTGCTTGGCGGGTAAGCATATTTTCAAGGACGGTTAAATCGCCTTGAAGTTTGCACTCTTGGTCCTTATTGCAGCGTTCAAGACATTCTTTGTGCATAATATCCTTTATGCCAGGCCATCCTGTATATTGTTTATCGCTGTAACGATAATTACAAAAAGTGGGGCATAGATTTTCTTTGCAAACTTCGCCTGCTTTTTCCAAGCAATAGTCGTCGACCTCGTTAAGAATCGATGTTTTTGTAGGTTCATCAAGAATGGTGGGGTAAGTGTCTGCACATGCTGGAGATGCAAGGTAAAAACTTAGTGATAAAGATATAATAAAAATAAAGCGCACGGCACGGGGAAGTCTTAATATCTATAAGTTTATCCTAGGCACGCAAAGGTAAAATTTATCTTAAGTTCTAAATTCTAAGAGAGAGATTGAAGGGGAAAATATTTCTGGACCATAGCATCGGGAACTTCACGAACATCTTCAGGATTGAGGTTACCAAGTTCAAAGGGGCCATAAGAAACGCGAATCAGGCGATTAACTTGTAATCCAAGGTGGTTCATGACTTTGCGGATTTCACGATTTTTTCCCTCGTGCAATGTGATTATAACCCATGCATTACGCCCTGAATGACGTGTCAGCTCTGCTTGAATGGACTTATAATGAACATCATCAATGGTAATACCGTTTTTAAGATCTTCGAGGGCTTGCTCATCCACTTCTCCATAAACGCGCACCCGGTAAGTGCGTGCCCATCCTGTTTTTGGGTGTTCCGCCATATGGGCAAAGCTACCGGAGTTTGTAAGGAGGAGGAGCCCCTCTGAATTAAGGTCAAGTCGCCCAACGCTTATAACGCGCGGCATGGAACGGGGAAGGTGTTCGAATACGGTGGGGCGCCCTTGGGGATCTTTGTGTGTTGTGACAAGGCCCACGGGCTTGTAATAAAGCCAAACCCGGGTCCGTTCCTTTTCAGTAATGGAAGTGCCATCAACCTCGATTTGATCCGTTGCATCAACAAGGCACGCAGGGGTGGTAAGGACAACACCATTAACCTTAACACGCCCCTCTAAAATCATGCGTTCTGCATCCCGGCGTGAGCTTACACCTGCACGGCTCAGGAATTTTGCAATCCGTTCTTTTACTTCTGACATGCTTGAATAAATGAAGTGAAAATAGCCTGATCGAGTTCACACACGTCATATTCCGGATGCCACTGTACGCCTAGACAATACTGATGAGGATGTTCAATGGCTTCAACAATCCCATCGGGAGCAATAGCACCTGCTTTAAGGCTGGGGCCTACCTCTTTAATGCATTGATGATGGACAGAATTAACATCCAAGGTTTTGTGAGAAGTAAGGTTTTCAAGGAATGTGCCATCTTTGAGCTCAATGGAATGGTGCCCCTTGTGATAGGGAGGCTTTTGTTTATGGCAAAGGGCATCCTTTAAAAGGCTTGGGATATCTTGGGTAAGGCTGCCACCAAAAATCACGTTAATAAGCTGCATGCCACCGCAAATGCCAAGAATAGGTTTTTTGTGTTGGAAACACAGTTCCGTAATTTTCTTCTCAAAAGCAGAGCGTTCGAGTTTGAGATTAACCGTAGGATGGATCTCTTGTTCTCCGTAATAGGCAGGAGGAACATCAAAATAACCACCCGTTACGACAAGGCCGTCGATCATTTCTGCATGGGATTCAGCAAAAGTTTCTTGGGGAGGGAGCGCAATGGGAACGCCCCCAGCCTTTGCTATGGAATCCATATAGTTTGTACGAAGTGCATACCAAGGAACCGTGTTGGCGTATCCACCGGGTTCTTCACGGTCCAAGGTAATACCAATAATGGGGCGGCGCATGGAATTAAACTCCTGTGTTATTTGCCCTTATCCTAATGAAATTTAGTTGGGAAAAGAAGGGGGATTCAGCCATTCGATGGTCCAGATCCATTTCCCGTCGTTGGTGGAGGGGCTTCTTTTGCATTTTCCTTTTCTATGTTTGGTGCCGCAGCGGTGTTAGGAACAGACGGGGTTGATGCTAGAGCTACCAATGGGTTATTAAGGGCTTTGCTCTCCTCAAGAATCTTTGCAAATGTTTGGGAGTCTAAATCCACAAGAAGAAGGTCCTTAAATTTTTCTTGAAACGCCGTGTCTTGGGCCATGTTGGGGTTGAAACGTGTGAAATTTATCATTGTGCGCGTACGTGAGGGTGGTTGTTGATTCGTAGAATCTTGGGTGGTCTGATCCTCAATTAGAGTAAAAACAAATGTTGTTGTGTTAAATCTAAGTTTGGTTTCTTGGTACATCCTGTGAAAAGATGAGAGGGACCCAGTATTAGTCTGATCAATAAATACAACGTGAGATTCGGGGGTAAAAGCATGTTCTTTTGGTATAAAGAGTTTAAGGGAACTATCATAAGAGGGGGCGTGAAAGGTCTTGCGAGAAAAGAAGCTTTCAAATAATTTTTGTCGTGCGATTAATGCTTGAGAGGCATAGCCTTTGATACGGAATTTTTTTCCAATATAAATGCCAGCGCATTCTATGGAATTTTCAAAACATCGAAACATTTTATCTTTGAGGACCAATGGTCCCATTTCATAATCACTTCGCATTTTTTCTGGCCAGGATTTCATATCCGCTTCAATAAGGGACGGTGGAGGAAGAATCTGAGCCCATCCTACGCACTCTTTTCCGGTAGTGATGACAAATAAGCCGGAATCTGTGCCCTTTCCAAAGCCAGCCATGTAAAGATCGAGGGTTTCTTGGTCAAGCGCTGCGTCCGTTTCTGTTCCTTCCTTCATCGCATGGGCCATAAAGTCTAGATGAGCCTTGTTACCAGCCTCAAAGGGCACAAGGGTGACAGCGCTTTGTTTTTTTTGTTCTGCTTCGACAGGGGCAGATTTTAGTTGTGCCTCTTGGAGTTTAGCGGGAGCAGGAGCAGGAGCAGCAGCGGTATTTGGTTTTTCTGTGGCATGAAGTGATCCCCACCCTAAAAGAAGAAAGAAAAATAAACCTAAGGGTGCAAGGTGTGTTTTCCTAGGTAAAAAGAGGTTCTTTTCCATGTTTTTCAACTTAGATGATTTATTATTTATGTAACAATATTCAAAAAAATCATAAAAATGCAAGAAATTCATGATTTTACATTGGTTGGCAATGGATGATACAAAGAAGCAAGATTTCCTCATATCGCACTACACTATGTTTGGAGCTTTTTCCTCCCTGACCTTTATAGATCTTTCCCACCGATTACACAGCGATGTTCCCACGTGGAAGGGGAGCTGTGGTTTTTCTTATGAGAATAAGGTGGATTATAAGGATGGTCTTCGTGCCCAATCCCTTCGCTTGCATGCGGGGGTGGGGACCCATATGGATGCTCCAACCCATTTTTTTGAGGGGGCCGCATCGATTGCGGATATTCCCTTGGAAGATCTAATTGTTCCTATGGTTGTTTTGGATGTGAATAAAAATATGGATTCCGATTTTTTCCTTAAGGTGCAGGATATCAAGGATTTTGAGGATCAGTATGGCGTTATTGAGAAGGGATCCTTTGTGGCCGTTAATACCCAGTGGGCACAATATTGGGAGAATCCTGACAAATACCGAAATGTTCAAAGTGATGGCCTTATGCACTTTCCCCATATATCAGCCGAGGCGGCAGAATTTCTTTTAACACGTGGCATTGTTGGGGTGGGAATCGATACCCTTTCTCCGGATCCTGATCCATCCACCTCAACAACACCTTTTCCGGTTCATCATCATATTCTTGGTGCAGGGAAATACATTGTGGAAAATCTGGCAAATCTTCACCTTATGGCGCCCAAAGCTCACGCTATTATTTTGCCTATCCCCATGGAGGATCTAACAGAATCCCCCGTGCGTGTGGTGGGTGTTAAGGGTTCGCATGTTTAAAGAGGGTAATTCTTGTATTTTTTTTAAAAAGCCTTTTATCATGGGGGTAGAGAATATCTCCGTTTGAGGGGGGATTGTGGAGTGACAAAGGTGATTAAAATTCGCAATGGCCTACTTTTATTCATGTGCTTATGCTCTCGAAGTTTTGCCTCGGATGATTTTAATTCCAAGACCGGTGCTGAGAGCGCGGTCGCATCTTCGGTTATAGCTGAAAAAGAGCCTTCTCAATCACCGGCCACTCCTTCTGCTTTTACATCAAACTTAGGTGAACTCATAATCCCTGATCCGTCTGTATTACAGAGATCTTTGAGCCTGTCTCCCCTCCTGTCTCCTCCTATGTCTCCTGGAGGAGATGGGGAATTTTATGCAACGGTGGGGCAGTGTAATCCCTATCCCCCAAAAGATGTTGTCGTTTCTAACTCAAACAGTCCATTTTTTCCAACGTCCTATTTTGTAAAAACATATGGTTGTGGCGGCACAGAGCTTGCTGTGGGTATGGATCCTCATGATAGTGCTAATAATTCTTTAGCAAGCTCTCGGGAGTTTCTTGTTCCCTTCAACGAACAAGGGACAACCTCTCCCGTTGTACCTATGATAATACAACCTAGTATCCAGTCTCTTCAGCAAGCATCCCCCCCATCTCAATACTTAAAAGAAGAAGATCGTTTGAAAGCAATCTCTACTGCACAGCAAGCAGGGACAACACTCGTCCAGCAAAACAATTCTGGGGCGGCTCAAGTTGCTATTATTTCTGAATGTTCTTTAATTGGAGAGAAAATCAACTCTGAAAAAAGGGATCCAGAAAAATTATTCTCAGAAAAAGACAAGTAGAATTTATTTTCCTTGGGAGCATAAAGGGAGGCTTATATGAAAATGTGCATTTTTATTTTTTGCATAGGGGTAAATTTTATCCTGGGTATTACAACAAATTTTGCCAATTCGTTAGAAGAGACAGGTCGTCAACCGACTTCAAAATTGACCGTTAGTGTCCCCTCTAATGATGCTTCCAATCCAACACCTTTAACAGGTGCCACTTCTCCATGGAACTTGGGTAAAGAGCTTTTTGGACCTGGTTATAAGCCTTGGAATCCTGACAACAGCGTATTTTCACAACTTCCAAACGCTCAAAGCAATGAATCTGAAAATAAAAAAGCACTACAATAAAAAAAACCCGTGGATTTGTGATCTTTATTGAGAGTTTTTCGAAAACCCCTTAAACCTAACGTAATTGAATTTATGAACGATTTAATAACTTTTAACTTTTCGTAGGATATACTGATGATTAATGAACTTGTGCACCACCATCACGAAGGATGCAGCCATGATCATGATGACGACGATCACATGATAACCATTCATGACGATGCCGATTTTATAGGAATGCGTGTGGCAGGAAAGCTTGCCGCGCAAGTCCTTGATTACATCACTCCTTTTGTCAAAGCTGGTGTAACAACCCTTGAGCTGGATACCCTTTGCCATAATTACATCATAAGCCAGGGGGCTATTCCCGCACCCCTTGGATATCGTGGGTATCCAAAGTCTATTTGCACATCCGTTAATCACGTGGTGTGCCATGGAATTCCGTCGGATAAAAGATTGCAACCTGGGGACATCGTCAACATTGATGTAACAGTGATCAAAGAAGGGTACTATGGCGATACAAGCCGGATGTTTGCCATTGGAAAGCCTCCCATCCGTGCACAAAAACTTATGGAAACAACTTACGAAGCCATGATGCGGGGAATTGAAGTGGTAAAACCGGGAGCAACTCTTGGGGATATTGGTCATGCGATTCAGACACATGCCGAAAAACAAGGTTTTTCCGTGGTTCGGGATTTTTGTGGGCACGGTATTGGTAAATCCTTTCATACGGCGCCAAATATTCTTCACTATGGCAAACAAGGTCAAGGTCTTCAGCTAGTAAAGGGGATGTTTTTCACCATCGAACCCATGATTAATGCGGGAAGCTGGGGTGTGAAAATTCTGGATGATGGCTGGACAGCCGTGACACGAGATCGGTCCCTTTCTGCACAGTATGAGCATACCCTAGGTGTTACAGACACAGGGTATGAAATTTTTACACAGAGTTAGATTAAAGGGTCTGGGGAGGGGGACGAATGAAAGAATCGAATGCCTCTTCCTCCCAACTTCCCCATTACACAGGGCATCGCCATCGTCTTAAGGAAAAATTCCTTAAGGGATCTTTGCTTGAGGATTATGAGCTTCTCGAGCTTTTGCTTTTTTATGCGATTCCTAGAGCTGATGTTAAACCCCTGGCAAAAGACCTTGTCAAACAGTTTTCAACATTTGGCCAACTATTGTCTTCGGATCCTTCGTTATTAAAGGAAATCAAGGGTGTAGGGGATCATGTTATCTTATTGCTTAAGGTGGTCGAAGCTTTAAAAAATCGCCTTTTACAACAAGAGTTGACGGGGCGCTCAAAAATCCAAAACACTGGAGATGTTGTGCAATATTGCCAGCAAGCCATTGGTCAAGGGATGACGGAAAAGCTTATGGTTCTTTTTCTTGATAATCAAAATGGCATTATTCGTGATGAAGTGATGTATGAGGGGACAGTGGATGCAGCCCCCATTTACCCGCGGGAGATTTTAAAACGTGCCCTTGAGGTGAGTGCAAGCTCCATTATTCTCGTTCACAATCACCCTGGGGGGGATCCAACGCCCTCGACAAATGATATTCTTATGACAGAGGAACTTTGCCGTGCCTCAGAGGCCCTTGGAATTACCTTGCATGACCATATCATCGTTGCCGCACAGGATCACCGCTCCCTTCGTGCTCTGGGCGTGATGTGAGGGTGCTTTTACAACCTTTTCTTAAGTTTTCTCGTTTTTTGGATATAGCTTTAACTATAGCTCACGCCCAAGCATCGCAGCGCCTTCCAGATGCAACTTTCTGGCTGACTCCAAGGCGTTCGGCGCGCTCATGTTGATACGCATCGGGGTACGCCTCAACGTCACGCTTGAGCGCCGCCATGTCAATTTTAGTGGCGGGTTTATTGCGTTTGAGGGTGG